>ERZ1035006.229-NODE-229-length-47548-cov-9.734466_pt1 | contig 47548 bp, 34 predicted proteins | sample MGYA00520694_ERZ1035006 | MGnify/ENA primary metagenome ERZ1035006 (study PRJEB33766, sample SAMN09781746) | gut metagenome | biome: gut microbiome | host: Homo sapiens | place: Madagascar | study: EMG produced TPA metagenomics assembly of the PRJNA485056 data set...
CATATATACAGCAGAATTTTAAAGAAAAGATACCGTTGAAAGAATTTGGTGAGCAGTTTCATCTTTCAGAAAAATATATATCGCGATATTTTAAGGAACATTTTCATATTACACTTTCGCAATATATAACACATTTACGATTAGAGTATGCAAAACAGCTGTTACAAGATACGGATACTCCTGTTACAGAGATTGCAATGCAGAGCGGATATCAGAATGTAAGCTATTTTATCAGAACCTTCAAAAAAACATATGGGGTTTCTCCGTTAAAATATAAAAAAAAATAAGCCAAGTACATGGTTGGAATAGGATTTGAAAAAGTATAAAGGATGCTATCAAAAAGGGTTAGAGCGTGTTTGCAAAATCATTCCTGCAATCTGCACGCCCCATTTTGCAGGACTTTTGTCCCGAATTCGGTTGTCGTAGCCCGCAACAGTAGAAAAGATTGGTATGGATTTGAATTTAAAGAAAGAATGAAACGACACATGAGATTAAAAAGATGTACCACTTTTTTTGAAAATTTGTCGTAAAAATGTGGTCAAACAAAAAAAATCGAGTGCGAAAGCAAGTGAAAAATCCCTGTGAAGCCCGTAAAATCAAAGCTTCACAAATTCTTTATAAAAGAATTAGCACTCACCTCTTGACAGTGCTAACAACTTGTGCTATATTAAGAACCGTAATAAGAAAACACATATACAAAGCGCAGCCCCTGCGAGTTACTTTTTTAAAGAGCCGCGGATGCTGCGTTTTATATATAGAAATAATACCAGAGTGTGTTTGAAAAATGCTTTCTGCAATCTGCACGCTCTGGCTGAAGGAGGAGAGCCTATGAACATCAGCAAATTTACGCAGAAATCCATACAGGCCGTTCAGGATCTGGAGAAGGTTGCTTACGAATATGGCAATCAGGAAATTGAACAGGAACATCTGTTATATACCCTCCTGACCCAGGAAAACAGCCTGATTCTCAAGCTGATTGAGAAGATGGAGATTAATAAAGAATATTTTCTGAACACGGTGAAAAATGCTCTGGATGCCAAGGTTAAGGTATCCGGCGGTGAGCTCAGATTCGGACAATATCTAAATAAGGCACTTGTAAACGCAGAAGACGAAGCCAAAGCAATGGGAGATGAATACGTATCCGTAGAACATCTTTTCCTGGCACTTCTGAAATATCCAAGCCCCAGCATGAAGAAAATCTGGAGTGAATTTGGCATTACGAAAGAGCGGTTTCTACAGGCACTTTCCACAGTAAGGGGAAACCAGCGTGTGGTAAGTGATAACCCGGAAGCTACTTATGACACTTTGAATAAATATGGTGAAGACCTTGTAGAAAAGGCAAGAAACCAGAAGCTGGATCCGGTGATCGGAAGAGACAGTGAAATCCGAAACGTGATCCGTATTCTTTCCCGTAAGACCAAGAATAATCCTGTTCTCATCGGTGAGCCTGGTGTTGGTAAAACAGCAGCAGTAGAAGGACTGGCACAGCGAATTGTTGCAGGAGACGTTCCGGAAGCATTGAAGGACAAAAAGCTTTTCGCACTTGATATGGGGGCTCTGGTAGCAGGAGCGAAATATCGTGGCGAGTTTGAGGAGCGTTTGAAAGCAGTTCTGGAAGAAGTGAAGAAAAGTGAAGGCCAGATCATCCTGTTTATTGACGAGCTTCATCTGATTGTTGGAGCAGGCAAGACAGATGGCGCTATGGACGCCAGCAATATGCTGAAACCAATGCTTGCCCGTGGTGAGCTTCACTGCATCGGTGCCACTACACTGGATGAGTACCGCCAGTACATTGAAAAAGATGCGGCCCTGGAGCGTCGTTTCCAGCCAGTAATGGTAGATGAGCCGTCGGTGGAAGATACCATTGCCATCCTTCGTGGATTGAGAGAGCGTTACGAAGTATTCCATGGTGTTAAGATTACGGACAGTGCTCTTGTAGCGGCAGCAACTCTTTCCCATCGCTATATTACAGACCGTTTCCTTCCGGATAAAGCAATCGACCTGGTAGATGAGGCCTGTGCTTTGATCAAAACAGAGCTGGATTCCATGCCTACAGAACTGGATGAGCGGCGCCGTAAGATTGACCAGATGAAAATGGAAGAGCTGTCCCTGAAGAAGGAAACAGACAACCTTAGCAAAGAACGTCTGGAAGAGCTTCAGAAAGAAATGGCAGAATTGCAGGATGCTTTTAACACTCAGAAAGCCCAGTGGGAAAATGAGAAACATTCTGTTGAGAAGTTGCAGAAGCTTCGTGAACAGATTGAGGATATGAACAAACAGATCCAGATTGCAAGACAGAATTACGATCTGGAAAAGGCATCTGAGTTACAGTATGGTGAACTTCCGAAATTACAGCAGCAGTTGGATATTGAGGAGAGAAATACCAAGGAAAGTGACAGAAGCCTTGTCCATGAGGTAGTGACAGACGATGAGATCGCCAAGATCATCTCCCGCTGGACCGGTATCCCAGTTGCCAGACTGACAGAAGGCGAGCGTGCAAAGCTGCTCCATCTGGAGGATGAGCTTCACAAACGTGTTATCGGCCAGGAGGAAGGTGTGCGCCGTGTAACAGATGCCATCCTTCGGTCCAAAGCTGGAATCAAAGACCCGACCAAGCCTATCGGTTCCTTCCTGTTCCTTGGACCTACCGGTGTTGGTAAAACAGAGCTTGCCAAGACCCTTGCCCAGACCTTATTTGATGACGAGCAGAACATGGTCCGTATCGATATGAGTGAGTACATGGAGAAATATTCTGTGTCCAGACTGATTGGAGCGCCTCCAGGATACGTTGGATATGAGGAGGGGGGTCAGCTTACAGAGGCTGTCCGCCGGAAACCATACAGTGTCGTTCTTTTTGATGAGATTGAAAAGGCACATCCGGATGTATTTAACGTGCTCCTCCAGGTATTGGATGATGGCCGCATCACAGATTCCCAGGGACGTACCGTTGATTTTAAGAATACCATTTTGATCATGACCTCCAATATCGGTTCTCCTTATCTGCTGGATGGCATTGATGAAAAAGGTGAGATCAAAGAAGAGGCAGAAAAAGAGGTTATGGAGGATCTTCGCGGACACTTCCGCCCGGAATTTTTGAACCGTCTGGATGAGATCATCATGTTCAAGCCATTGACAAAAGATAACATCGGTAGTATCGTTGATCTGATGGTTAAGGAATTAAATGACCGTCTTGCTGACCAGGAGCTTTCCCTGGAGCTTACAGATGCAGCGAAGAAAGATGTGATTGAGAATGGTTACGATCCGGTTTACGGTGCAAGACCGTTGAAACGTTATCTTCAGAAATATGTGGAGACACTTACCGCACGTAAGATCCTTTCCGGTGAGGTTCATACCGGTGATGTGCTGGTACTGGATGTGGAGAATGGAGATTATGTTGTGCGGATAAAATAAGCCACAGCTGTGTATGATAAGAGAGGCAATCAGTAAACCTGCAAAGGAGAGAATTTATGATACCCAAAGACCCGGTGATCTTATTAAGCTATGTAAATACCCAGCTTCGTGACTATTACGATTCTCTGGAAGCTCTGTGCACCTGTCGCGGACTTCGGAAAAAAGAACTGTTGGAAAAAATGGACTCCATCGACTATCACTACGATGCCCAGACCAACCAGTTCATCTAATATTAACACGCTCTAAGCCGCCTGGAAGTTGTTGGCCAACCAGCTTCCAGGCGGCTTTTTTTGGCTTTAATAACTTAGCCAGACAAATTAATTCTATTTTTAAAATCAGAAATCCCAATTCTATATTTCTAAAAATTTTATAAACTATACAAAAAATACTTGCATTTTTAGGAAAAATGCATAAACTATAAAATTAGTCGTCTAACTAAAATAAGCATGACGAAATCAAACTTCAGATCATAAGTGAGGGAAGAAAGTGGATAGTGATAATGAGAAAAGCATTCAGAGCCTGATGATGGAAATCAGTCGTATGTACATGGATAAATGCTTTGTAAAACTGAAAAATATTGGCATTCATCCCAGACAGATCCCTATTCTGGCAGTATTGTACAAAGAGGATGGCTACAGCCAGAAGGAGCTGGCGAGGCAGCTTGGAGTAAAGCCTCCCACTGTTACCGTAAGCATTCAGCGCCTGGAAAAAAGTGGCCTTCTTATCCGAAAGCAGGACGAAAAAGATCAGCGTGTAAGCAGGATCTATTTGTCTCAGGAAGGACGAAAAATCATTAAAGAGGGAATGAAAATGGCAAGAGAAGGAGAACAGTATATCCTTGCAGGTTTCTCAGAAAGTGAGATTTGCCTGATGCGAAGATTCTGCGCCCAGATAAAAGAAAACATCAAAGTTATGCCAGGCCCGGAGATTTCTCCTGACGATAATCCTATGAAGCATTTCTGCAGCGAGGAAAGTAACATTCATGAAAGAAATAAAGTGATAGAAAGGAACAAAAAGCATGATTAAATTGATGAAGTATCTGAAAAAATCAGCAGGATACGTCGTTCTGATCATTGGACTGCTGTTTTTGCAGGCATACTGTGATCTGTCTTTGCCGGAATATACCTCCAAAATCATCAATGTAGGTATCCAGCAGGGCGGAATTCCGGACGGTGTTCCAGAAAAGCTCCGTCAAAGCACGATGGATAACCTGAAATTGCTTATGGATGAGGACACCCAGAAGGAAATTCTGGATGCGTATGTCCTGGACAGAGATGTTTATGAACTGAAAGATGACGTTACAGGGGATAAGAGAGAGGAATTAAACGATCTTCTGTGCAAGCCCCTGATGATGTACACTTCCTTTACTTCCGGCAGCGGGGAAAGCAGCCAGATGATGGAGAAAATGCAGATACCGGAAGGCACAGACCAGATGCAGGCTCTGGCAGCCATGCCAGAGGAAGCAAAGCAGCAGATGATGGAAGCAGTAGACGAGAAGCTTTCTGAAATGCCAGAATCAATACTGACCCAGGCAGCTGTAAGTGCAGTAAAGGCAGAATACGAAGCCATGGGTGAAGACCTGGATGCCATCCAGATGAATTATATCAGAACCTCCGGGATCCGTATGGTGCTGATGGCGCTTGTGATCATGCTGGCAGCCATAGCGGTCACCTTCCTTTCAGCAAGAGTGGCAGCAGCCCTTGGACATGATTTGCGTGACAATGTATACCGTAAGGTTATCCACTTCTCCAGCAATGAGTACCACAAGTTTTCCACTGCATCCCTGATCACACGAAGTACAAACGATGTGCAGCAGGTTCAGCAGGTGATGACTATGATGTTCCGAATCGTTCTCTATGCCCCGATTCTTGGAATCGGAGGTGTTTTGAAAGTGGTTCAGACAGACTCCTCTATGACCTGGATCCTGGCGGTTGCAGTCGTACTTATCCTTCTTGTGATTCTGGCATTATTCCAGATTGCAATGCCGAAGTTCACCAAACTCCAGACCCTTATTGACCGTCTGAACCTGGTAACAAGAGAAATTCTCACCGGTATTCCGGTTATCCGTGCATTCAGTCGTGAGAAACATGAGGAGGAGCGCTTCGAGAAAGCCAACATGGATCTTACCAAAACAAACCTGTTTGTAAACCGCATCATGACCTTCATGATGCCGGTCATGATGCTGATCATGAACGGAGTTTCCGTGGCTATTATTTACTTTGGTGCCCATGGTGTTGACAATGGAACTATGCAGGTTGGAAATATGATGGCATTTATCCAATACGCAATGCAGATCATCATGTCCTTCCTGATGATCACCGCAATTTCCATCATGCTTCCAAGAGCCAATGTAGCAGCCAGACGTATCTGTGAAGTTCTGGAGCTGAATCCTTCCGTAAACGATCCTGAGGATCCTGTAAGACCGGAAAATGGGGAAAAAGGTACGGTAGAATTTGACCATGTAAGTTTCGCATATCCGGATGCCGGGGAAAATGTTTTGAACAACATTACCTTTAAGGCAAAGAAAGGTGAGACAGTTGCCATTATCGGAAGTACCGGAAGTGGAAAGAGTACTCTGATAAATCTGATCCCAAGATTTTATGATGTTACAAAAGGCGTTGTAAAAGTGGATGGCATAGATGTCCGCAATATGACACAGCATGATCTTCGTGACCGCCTGGGCTATGTGCCGCAAAAGGGAGTCCTGTTCTCCGGAACCATTGATTCCAACATCCGTTACGGCAAGCCGGAAATGTCTGAGTCCGATGTAAAGCTTGCAGCACAGATCGCCCAGTCTGACGATTTCATCGAGGCCAAGCCGGAAAAATATGCTGCTTCGATCTCTCAGGGCGGAACAAACGTATCCGGTGGTCAGAAACAGCGTCTTTCCATAGCAAGAGCCATTGCAAAGAAACCAGAAATCCTGATTTTCGATGACAGCTTCTCTGCTCTTGACTTCAAAACAGATAGCAAGCTTCGCAAGGCATTAAAAGAGAAAACAAAGGATACCACCACCATTATCGTTGCACAGAGAATCAGCACGATCTTAAATGCGGATCAGATTCTTGTACTGGATGACGGAAATATGGCTGGAATCGGTACCCATAAAGATTTGATGAAGAACTGTGAGGTTTATCGTCAGATTGCAATGTCTCAGCTTTCAGAGGAGGAACTGGCATGAGTGAAAACAAAGCAAGAGGCCCTATGGGAGGCCACCGGAGCCGTGCAATGAACTCCGGAGAAAAGGCAAAAGACTTTAAAGGTGCAATGAAAAGACTGTTCCGGTACATGGAACGTTATAAATTTCGCTTTATCCTGATGTTCCTCTTTGCCATTGCCGGCACCATATTTAACATTGTTGGGCCGAAGATTCTTGGAAAAGCCACAACAGAGCTTTTTAACGGACTGGTGGCAAAGGTAAATGGTACAGGAAGCATTGATTTTGGAAAAATCGGGTATATTCTTTTATGGACACTTGGCCTGTATCTGGCAAGCGCCTGCTTTTCCTTTATCCAGGGCTACGTGATGACCGGAATTTCCAATGATGTAACTTACAGCTTGCGAAAAGATATTTCAAGGAAATTCAGCCGTCTTCCTATGAATTATTATGAGAGCCGGACAAATGGCGAGATCCTTTCCCGTGTCACAAACGATGTGGATACGCTCCAGATGAGCCTGAACCAGAGCATTACCCAGCTGATCACATCCGTTACTACCCTGGTCGGTGTATTTGCCATGATGCTTTCCATCAATGTGTGGATGACCCTGGCAGCTCTTCTGATTTTGCCTCTGTCTATGATTATCATCAGTTTTGTTATGAAGCATTCCCAGAAATACTTCCAGGCACAACAGAAATATCTGGGAAAGGTAAATGGCCAGATCGAGGAAAACTACGGCGGACACAATGTAGTAAAGGTGTTTAATAAGGAAGAGGATGTTGTTGCGGAATTTGAGAAAGACAATCAGAAGCTTTACGAATCTGCATGGAAATCACAGTTCTTCTCCGGAATCATGATGCCGGTTATGCAGTTTGTGGGAAATATTGGATACGTTATGGTTGCCCTCCTGGGAGGCTGGTTTACGATCAAGGGTTCTATAGAGGTAGGAGACATCCAGTCTTTCTTCCAGTACATCCGCAACTTTACCCAGCCGATCCAGCAGATCGCACAGGTGACCAACCTTCTCCAGTCCTCAGCAGCCGCTTCCGAGCGTGTGTTTGAGTTCCTGGATGAAGAGGAAGAGGAGACTACAGCAGAAAATGCAGTTTCCATTGACGGATTGAACGGAAATGTAGAATTTGACCATGTAAACTTTGGCTACAATCCGGACAGAATCATTATCCATGACTTTTCTGCCAGGGTAAAGGACGGACAGAAAATTGCTATCGTAGGTCCTACCGGTGCCGGTAAGACCACCATGGTAAAACTGCTGATGCGTTTTTATGATGTAAACAGCGGTTCCATCCGGATTGACGGTTATAACGTAAAAGACTTTAACAGAAGTGAACTTCACGAAATGTTTGGAATGGTCCTTCAGGATACCTGGCTGTTTTCCGGAACAATTATGGAAAATATCCGTTATGGCAGACTGGATGCTACCGATGAGGAAGTTATTGCAGCTGCAAAAGCCGCACATATCCACAACTTTATCATGCAGCAGCCTGGCGGATACCAAATGGTGCTGGATGAGGAGACAAGCAATGTATCCCAGGGACAGAAACAGCTCCTTACCATTGCAAGAGCAATCCTTGCAGATAATAAGATCCTGATTCTGGATGAAGCTACTTCTTCTGTAGATACCCGAACGGAAGTGCAGATCCAGAAAGCGATGGATAACCTGATGAAAGGCAGAACAAGCTTTGTGATCGCACACAGGCTTTCCACGATCAAGGATGCAGATTTAATCCTTGTTATGAAGGATGGAGACATTATTGAGCAGGGAAATCACGAAGAACTCCTTTCCAAGAAAGGTTTTTACGCAGACCTGTACAACAGTCAGTTTGATAAAACACAGACGGCATAAGTATGATAAAGAGAAAGCAGCTTTTCAGGAATCCTGTTCCGAAGAGCTGCTTTTTCCATCTATACTTTTGCGGCGGGATAATGTATAATGGAGCAAAGTTTTTTCGGCAGATAAAGGAGAGGAAGTTTATGACCATTGACTGTAAAGACGGAAAACGGTTTCTTGATTTTGTAACAGAGAAACTGCAGGAGCGTATTGCACATCTTAGTGAAGCCATTCTGGAAGGCCAGAAAGACATTGAGGGAATGCATGAATATTACTGGGAAAATTACACAGAGATGGATCAGTACGGTTACGAAAATTTCGATAATCAGCAGGCATTGCTCCACCAGATCAATGCAAATGAACAGCAGCTTCATCTGCGGAAAAGATTTCGGAAAATGCTGGATTCCCCCTTCTTTGGAAGAGTGGATTTCATTTTTGAAGGAGAGGAAGAACCGGAGATTTTCTATATTGGAATTGGAAACTTTGCAGAAGAGGCGGGTCATACTCCGCTTGTCTATGACTGGCGGGCACCGGTAAGCGGCCTGTTCTATGATTATGATAAGGGACCTGCATCCTATGAGGCCCCTCTTGGAGTCATCCAGGGTGAAATTGCCTCCAAATGGCAGTATAAGATAAAAAGAGGCAAAATGGTTTACCAGTTTGAAAGTGATGTAAAGATAGATGACGAGATCCTGATGGCAGAACTCGGCAGCGGTGGAAGCGTTGCCCTGAAAAATATTGTGCGTACCATTCAGAAGGAGCAAAATGCCATTATCCGAAATACCAAAGACAAGATCATGGTGATCCAGGGAGCTGCCGGAAGCGGCAAAACCTCTATTGCTTTACATCGAATTGCTTATCTTTTATACCACGACAGGAAGAACCTGAAATCCTCCAATATTCTGATACTGTCACCGAACAGCATCTTTTCTGATTATATTTCGCACATTCTTCCGGAATTGGGAGAAGAGAATATTAAGGAAATGAGCTTCGACCTTTTTGCCTACAGAGAGCTAAAAGATACGGTGTTCGATTGCGAGGACCGCTATGACCAGATTGAGAGAAGCCTGACCCTGCCAGAGGTGCCCTCTCTTTACCAGGAGAAGCAGTCACGGGAATTTCTGAACAAAATGGAAGGCTTTCTCACAGAGCTGGAGGATAGCCTCATGAATTTCCACGATGTGGAATATAAGAATTTTGTGAAGAAAGAGGAGGAAATCATAGAGCTTTTTTACTTTAAATTCCTGGACATTCCGCTGTTATCCCGTATGGAGGCAGTTGCAGAGAATTTTATTGACGAGGTGGAGACACTTCGTGACAGTGATATGGATGAGGAAGAACGTGCCCTTGTCATGGAGAAATTCATGAGTATGTATGAGACACAGGATCTCTATGTGATTTATAGTAAATTCTTAAAAAGCTGCAGTTATCCGGAATTGCCCCATGTACAGCTTCCGGACAGGAAGCTTCAGTATGAAGATGTGTATCCGGTCCTTTATCTGAAATATCGTCTTTTTCGTCAGAGCAGCCATAATGGGATAAAACATCTGGTGGTGGATGAGATGCAGGACTATTCCCAACTTCAGTATCGGATCATCAAAATGATGTTTCCTTGCCGCATGACGATCCTGGGAGACAAGGCCCAGACTATGGAGGAGAAAAATCAGGATGTTCTGGCTTTCCTGCCGAAGATTTTCGGAAAGGATATCCGCAGGATCCTGATGAACAAAAGTTACCGAAATACTGTGGAAATCGCTTCGTATGCCAATCATCTGGCAGGAATCACAGACATGGAGCTTTTTGAGCGCCATGGAGAGCCTGTGGAGGAGTGTACCTTTGAAGGCAAAGATTCTTTTGAAGAAGCTCTTGATGAAATTGCCGGCAAATTGCAGCTGGGAGAGGAGCAGTTTGAAACAGCTGCCTTGATTCTTCGCACAGAAGAAGAGGCGAAAAAGGCGGCAGGCAGAATGAGGGAAAGGCTGGAAGCAGCAGGCTTTGACACGCAGAACCGCTTTTCCTACCTTCACAGAGACAGCACAAGCTTCTGCAAGGGCCTGACTGTGACCACATTTTATCTGGCAAAAGGCCTGGAATTTGACCAGGTATTTGCCCTGTTTCCGGAAAAAGACCAGAGCGTTTTGGCAAAACAGGAAAGGTATATCGCAGCAACAAGAGCATTGCACAGGCTTCATATGTATGAATATGAAAACTAAATTTTACAAAAGTATGACAGACAACCTATAAAATAGAACAGGATTATAAATCCGGTTAGTTACAAATGTATAAAAAATACAGGTGAAGTTTATAATAATTTCACAGGAATTTAAGATTCCCCTTGTCAAAATCCATTGACAGGTCTGTAATAAAATTGTAAAATATAGCACAAGGTACGTTGCTGAAACAGGTTTAAATGAAGCAGCACTTTGAGAATTTAGGAGGATACTATGAAGAGAGAAAAGATTTTAGCAATCTTAACAATAGCAGCAGGTATTTCCATGATGGCAGCAGGATGTGGTTTTGGCGGAGATGACGTTGAGGAACAGGTTGTAGTGGATGTAACGCCTACACCAGAACCAGTGGCGACCGCTACTCCTACACCGGAACCGACCATCGCACCAGACGTACAGGATAGCACCTATACATCCAGCAATGGGGCCATTTCTATTAAGCTTCCAGATGCTACATGGGCAAATAAAGCAGATGAAGCAGATATGCTCAGCTTTGAATCCCCGCAGCAGGGCAAGATCCTCATCCTTCATGGACAGGGAGAAGAAGACATGAACTCCGCTATGCTTCCGGATACACAGGATCTGGCAACGGCACTTGAGCAGGCATCTGACCTTGTGGAAGGCACTGATTTTGAAATTCAGGACTATACTTCTGAGGATGTACAGGGTGTTGGCGTTTACTCCTACACTGTGAAATATACGGACACAGCAAAGAGCGGCGGATATACCTACGCCATCCATAAGATTTATAAGAGTGCGGACGAGTATTACAATGTTTGCGGTTCTGTTGTGGATGAAGCATCCTACAGTGGGATCAAGTCCGCAATCGATTCCTTCGGAATTGCAGGAGAATCCACTCTGAAAGCTGCAGCACCTGTACAGAGTGCAGATGACAATGCTGGTGCAGCAGATGGAAGCACGGACGGTGCTCAGACAGACGGACAGGCAGCTGCTGCAGATTCTTCCACAACCGATAACAGCGGAAGCAGTACAGGCAGCACCAATTCCGGCGGCTTTACCCAGGAGCAGCTCACCGATACCAATCAGACCAGAACGATTTACCGTAACTCAGACGGACATCCTCTTGTAATTACACCAGATGGAAATGGAAACTGGGTTGACCGTGATGGAAATACCTACCGCTTCGTAAACAATGAGGACGTTTACGACCAGAATGATGTAGACTATTACTGGCATGGTGAGGGCGCTGACGTATACTATATGCCTGTAGAATAAGCAAAGAAATATAACAGACGAACAGCAGAGTAAGAAAACAGACGGACACAGCTATCTGCAAAGGATGGCTGTGTCCGTGACAGTTGGAGGAAATATGGAAGATTTTCAGGCTTATGGCGAGTTTGCCAGAGTATACGATATGTTTCAGGACAATGTGGATTATCCGTTATGGGCATCCTGGCTGAAGGGGCAGCTTAAGAAATTTGGCATTTCAGATGGTTTGGTGCTGGATCTTGGCTGTGGTACCGGAACTATGACAGAGCTTCTTGCTGAGACAGGATACGATATGATCGGCGTGGACAATTCCGAGGAAATGCTGGCAGAGGCTATGGAGAAACGAGTAGAATCCGGTCACGATATTTTGTATCTTATGCAAGATATGCAAGAGTTTGAACTTTATGGCACTGTACGTGCTGTAGTCAGCGTCTGTGACAGCTTGAATTACATAACAGAGGAAGAGAAACTGGAACGGGTATTTTCCCTGGTAAACAATTATCTGGATCCAGAGGGAATCTTCTTGTTTGATATGAATACCATCTATAAATACCAGACCATGATCGGGGATGCTACCATAGCAGAGAACCGTGAAGAAGGAAGCTTTATCTGGGAGAACAGTTACGACGAGAAAACGGGAATCAATACCTATGAGCTGACTCTTTTTCTTCCAAGAGAGGACGGCCTCTACGAGAAAACAGAGGAAGTCCATTACCAGAGAGCCTATTCCCTGGAGAAGACGAAAGAGCTTCTTGAGAAAGCAGGGCTGGAATTTATCGCAGCTTATGATGCCTATACAATGGAGCCGCCCAAAAAGGACAGCGGCAGACTTACTTTTGTTGTCAGAGAGCATGGCAAGAAGATGAAAGAAGAAAGAGGAGAATAGAAATGAACGATTATATTATCCGTGCAGTGGCCGCCAATGACCAGATCCGTGCATTTGCAGCCGTTACCACTGAGATGGTAGAGAACGCAAGAGAGCGTCACAATACAAGCCCGGTGGCAACTGCTGCCCTTGGAAGACTTCTCACAGCAGGAGCTATGATGGGTTCCATGATGAAAGGGGAGAAGGATGTTCTCACTCTTCAGATCAAGGCAGGCGGCCCTCTTCAGGGAATCACCGTAACAGCAGATTCCAAGGGAAATGTAAAAGGTTATGTGGGAAATCCAGACGTATGTATCCCGGCTAATTCCAAAGGAAAGCTGGATGTGGCAGGCGCTGTGGGCCCCGGTTTTTTAAATGTTATCAAGGATATGGGACTGAAAGAGCCATACAGCGGCCAGGTTATGCTTCAGACCTGTGAGATTGCAGAAGACCTTACCTATTATTTTGCTACAAGTGAGCAGGTTCCTTCTGCGGTAGGCCTTGGAGTTCTCATGAACAAAAATAATACTGTCCGTCAGGCAGGTGGATTTATTGTGCAGCTGATGCCTTTTGCAGAGGAATCCGTAATCTCCAGACTGGAAGAAAATGTGCAGAAGATCAGTTCTGTTACAAGCCTTCTGGAGGAGGGACATACACCGGAGAGTCTTCTGGAAAAAGTTCTGGAGGGATTTGATGTTCAGATCAATGAGAAAATGGACACCAGGTTCCACTGCAACTGCACCAGAGAGCGTGTAGAAAAGGCATTGATCAGCATTGGAAGAAAAGAATTAAATGAAATGATCCAGGAAGGCAAGCCCATTGAGATGAACTGTCATTTCTGCAACAGCAATTACACATTTACAGTAGAAGAACTGAAAGAAATCCTTAGAAAATGTAAATAAAACAAAATTGGCGGGAAGCTTTTCGCCGCAAGATGGGAAAGAAAGAGGAAGGGCACATGAAGCAGGGATTTATTAAAGTTGCAGCAGGAACGCCTTCTATCACAGTGGCAGACTGTAAGGCAAACACAAGGGCAATTCTTGAATGTATCAGTGAAATGGAGAAAAATCATGCCAAGCTTATGGTATTTCCAGAGCTTTGCATTACAGGTTATACCTGTCAGGATCTGTTCCTTCAGAGGAGGCTTCTGGACAGCGCCTGGGAGAGCCTTCTGTATCTGGCAGAAGAAACAGAAGAGGTGGATGCTCTGATTTTCGTAGGGCTCCCTATGAGAAAGAATGGCAAGCTTTACAACGTGGCAGCAGCGCTGAACCATGGGAAGATTCTGGGCTTTGTTCCGAAAACCTGTATTCCCAATTATAATGAATTTTATGAGCAGCGGCATTTTGCTTCCGGGAAGGATGTCTGGGAAGAGGTAATGATGGATGGAGAAAGCGTTCCATTTGGAAGCAGTCTGCTGTTTACCTGTGAGGATCTTCCGGAGTTTACCGTTGGCGTGGAAATCTGCGAGGACTTGTGGGTACCCTGTCCGCCAAGTGTGGAGCTTGCCAGTGCAGGGGCACATATTATTGTCAATTTATCTGCCAGTGATGAGATGGTAGGAAAAGATTCCTACAGAAGGGAGCTTGTGAAGGGGCAGTCTGCCAGACTGATCTGTGGCTATATTTATGCCACGGCAGGAGAGGGAGAATCCTCTCAGGACCTTGTGTTTGGCGGCCAGAACCTGATCTCGGAGAATGGAACCCTGCTGGCAGAAGCAAAGCGTTTTCAGAATGCAACGGTGTATGGGGAAATCGATGTACAAAGACTGGCAGACGAGAGAAGAAGGATGACTACTTACCCCGCAGCAGACAGCTCCTCCTGTGAGAGGGTGTCTTTTGAAGCGGAAGTGGAAGCAACTGCTCTTACCAGAAAGTTTGCACCCTATCCTTTTGTTCCTTCCGTAAAGGAAGAGAGGGATATGCGCTGTGAGGAAATCCTGAATATTCAGGCAATGGGACTGAAAAAGAGAATGAGCCATATTCATTGTCAGAAGGCAATGGTTGGGCTTTCCGGAGGCCTGGATTCTACCCTGGCTCTTCTTGTGATTGCCCGTACATTCCAGATGATGGGCCTTCCTTCAGAGAACATCCGCTGCATTACCATGCCTTGCTTTGGAACGACAGACAGAACTTATCAAAATGCCTGCAAATTAAGCCGGTGTCTGGGTGCAGCACTTACCGAGGTGAATATTAAGGAAGCGGTGAATATTCATTTCCGTGATATTGGACATGATGCTTCTGTTCATGATGTGACTTACGAGAACTGTCAGGCCAGAGAGCGTACGCAGATCTTGATGGATATGGCCAATCAGGAAGGGGCACTTCTGGTTGGAACAGGAGATCTTTCTGAACTGGCTCTTGGATGGGCTACGTACAATGGAGATCATATGTCCATGTATGGCGTCAATGCTTCTGTTCCGAAAACATTAGTAAGACATCTTGTCCGTTATTATGCTGATACTTGCGGGGAAAAGGAGCTGGAAGAGGTTCTCCTGGACATTCTGGACACTCCGGTAAGCCCGGAACTCCTGCCCCCAAAGGATGGCAAGATCGCACAGAAAACAGAAGATCTGGTAGGTCCTTATGAGCTTCATGATTTTTATCTGTATTATATGCTGCGTGCCGGATTTGAGCCGGATAAGATTTTCCGCATTGCCTGCGAAACCTTTGAAAAGACCTACGATAAGGCTACAATCCTGAAATGGCTGAAAACCTTCTATCGCCGGTTCTTTATGCAGCAGTTTAAACGCTCCTGCCTTCCGGATGGACCCAAGGTGGGGAGTGTGGCACTTTCTCCGAGAGGAGATCTGCGTATGCCAAGTGACGCAAGTGCTGCTGTATGGATGGAAGAATTGGAGAAAATCCAGCTGTAGCAGATACTGCTTTATTCAGACGGAGAACTGACATGGTTCTCCGCTTTTTTTAATGCATTTTCTATGGCATCCAGAAGCAGCTGGGAAGTATATTTCCGGTCACTGGAATATTTCAGGTCCGAAAGGGACTGGCTTGCTATGATCTGGCTGGCCAGAGATTCCATAGATGGCTTTACAAGAGGAAACATGGCAGTTGTGGTCTCACTTAAGTTTACCAGCTGGATATCCTGGATGCTGTTTTTGTCCACAGTAACCTCTACATCGAAAGTATTCTGATTTAAGGTGATAGAAGAGCGGTAAACACCAGGGGTATACAAAGCACTGGCATCTGTGGAAGCAGCTTCACTCCTGCCTGAGCCAAACATAAAGTAGATCAGAATGCCAAGAAGGATGGCAAGAATAAGAAAGGCAATGGTATAGACCACTTCTTTCATATGTAAAACAATGATTCTGGTTCGGGAACTCATGGTATGCGCCTCCTGGTTTTTTTATGTGAGCACTCGTTTATTCTATCCTATTATCAAACGGTGGGAAATATGATAAAATTATAAAAGGTTGCCAGGAGTAAACGCTTACCTATCTAAATAAGGGAATATTTTTTGGAATGCCAGACAGGAGGAATCAGCTTATGTCATTGCAGTTTATTATCGGCAATGCGGGCGCCGGGAAAACCTATCGGGCCTGCGAAGCCATTATCCGTGAATCTATAGAAAATCCGGACCGCCTGTATTATATTATCGTGCCGGAGCAGTTTACTATGCAGACTCAGAAAAATGTGGTGGAAATGCATCCTGGAAAGGGAATACTGAACATTGATGTGTTAAGCTTTGAGCGCCTTGCCTACCGTGTGTTTGAGGAAGTTGGAGGGGTACAGGAAACGCTTCTGGATGATACGGGAAAAAGCATGGTCCTGCAAAAATTGGTCCAGCAGCACAAAAAACAGCTTCCCTATCTTGGAAGCCAGATGAATAAGCCAGGCTACCTGGATGAAGTGAAATCTCTCATTTCAGAATTTATGCAGTACGACATCTGCCAGGAAGAACTGGAGAAGATGATGGAAAAAACAGGAGAACAGTCTCTTCTTTCCTTGAAAATGCAGGATGTGGGAGTGTTATACCAGGCATTTACCAGTTACCTGGAAGGACACTATATGACAGGAGAGGGTGTGATGGATGCACTGAAAAAGGCCCTTCCATTTTCCGGAAAACTGAAAGACAGCGTTCTTCTTCTGGACGGCTATACCGGATTTACTCCAGTCCAGCTAAAGGTAATACAGGAGCTTCTTACTGTGTGTAATCAGGTGCGGGTGACTGTGACCATGGACTCCAGAGAGGATTTTTTCCAGATGGGAAAGCCTCATCAGTTGTTTTATATGAGCCGGAAAATGATCCATAGCCTGTCAGAACTGACAAAGGATTTTGCAGAGCCTGTTGTATTAACAGGCAGCAAAAAAGGAAGATTTGGAAATGCATCTGCATTGGGATTTCTGGAGCAGAATCTGTTTCGCTACCGGAAAGCCGTTTACGAGAAAGAACAGGACGAAATCTGCCTGTTTGTGGCAGAATCACCGGTAAAGGAGATGGAGGAAGCAGCAAGAAGAATCCATAGACTGGTGCGCAGGGAGAATTTAAAATACGGAGAAATCGCTGTGATCACCGGAAATCTGGAAGAGTACAAAAGCATTGCAGCCCAGGTATTCTCCAAGTCAGGTATCCCCTATTTCCTGGATGAAAAGCATTCTATCTTGATGAATCCCTTTGTAGAATATATCAGAGCTGCCCTGGAAATGGTGACTACCGGTTTTTCCTACGAAAGTGTTTTTCGCTATCTCCGCTGTGGTTTGTCTTTGATAAACCGGGAAATGACAGATGAATTGGAAAATTATGTGCTTGCCCTTGGAATCCGTGGCTATAAAAAATGGTCCCAGAAGTGGGTGCGGCTTTATAAAGGAATGAAAGAGGAAGAAATCCAGAATCTGAATCTTTGGAGAGAACAATTCCTCCAGGAAGTCCAGGGACTGGCCCAGGGATTTTCTGGCGGAAAAAGAACAGTACGTGAATATTGTTATTGCCTGTATCAGTTTATCGTGGATTGTGACATTCAGAGAAAACTAAAGAAACAGGAGTTTTCCTTCAAAGAAAAAGGGGAAAAAGCGCTGGAAAAGGAATATACCCAGATTTACGGAATTGTTATGGAGCTTCTAGATCGCATGGTGGAAATCCTGGGAGAAGAAGAGATTACGGCGAAAGAATTTATCCAGCTTCTTGAGGTTGGCTTTTCCAAGGCAAAGGTAGCACTGATTCCCCAAAGTATGGACCAGGTTCTGGTCGGGGATATGGAGAGAACCAGGTTAAAGGAAATCAAGGTGCTGTTTTTTGTAGGAGTGAATGAGGGAAACATTCCCAAGAACACAGATTCCGGTGGAATGCTCACCCAGATGGACAGAGAGTTTTTTGCTGCCCAGGGTGTGGAACTGGCACCAGGCCCTAAGGAGCTAATGAATACCCAGAGGTTTTATCTTTATCTGAACCTTACAAAGCCAAGCAGGCAGCTGTGCCTGTCCTACTGCTTTTCAAATGGAAAAGGGGAAGCTGTAAGCCCGGCCTATCTCATACATACCATACAAAATCTTTATCCGAAGCTGAAGGCAGAGAATGCAGGAGAGGAAGAATTTTCCCTGGAGGCACTGGAACTTCCGGAAACAAGCCTGGAATGCTTCTTAAAAGGGCTGACAGATGGAGCTTATGGAAAAGGAGATCCATTGTACTGTGAGTTATACAGCTGGTATCTTAGAAATCCTGCTTATGAGAATATTGTGAAAAAGCTGGTGGAGGCTTCCTATGCCAGAAAGCCTGCCGATATCATCAGCAAAACAGTTGCCCGCATTCTTTACGGGGATGTATCCCCGTATGGGGCAACAAGGCTGGAGCGGTTTTCTGCCTGTGCTTTTGCACATTTTCTACAGTATGGCCTTTCTCTTACAGAGCGTGCAGAATACGAGTTCCGTGCCATGGATATGGGAAATATCATGCACCGGGCACTGGAACAGTTTGCAAGGGAAATCCACAGGCTGGGCCTGAAATGGGCTTCCCTCACAGAGGAAGAGCGAAATGAACTGGCTGACAAATGCGTGGAAGAAGTGACCGCAGATTACGGAAATACGATTTTAAAAAGCAGTGCACGAAATGAATATATGATCCAGCGGACCAAACGAATGGTGCGCAGGACTATCTGGGCAGTGCAGGAACAGCTGAAACATGGAGAATTTGAGCCGGAAGGTGTGGAAGTGGCATTTCAGGGCGGCCGCATTGATCGTGTAGATACCATGGAAACAGAGGAAGGGAAGGTCTATGTGCGTGTAGTGGATTACAAGACCGGAAATACTTCCTTTGAGCTGGTGTCTCTCTATCATGGATTGCAGCTGCAGCTGATGATTTATCTGGACGGGGCTATCCTGGTAGAGGAAAACAAGCATCCGGGGCAGGATGTGATCCCGGCAGGTGTTTTTTATTACAACATAAAGGATCCTATGATCCAGGAAAAAATAGATGCGGATGTGGAGGCTGTCCAGCAAAAGGTATTGAAAGAGCTGAAAATGAACGGTCTGGTACAGGCAGATCCGGAAATCGTGGAGAAAATGGACAGTTCCCTTATGTCTCTTCCTGTGGCCTATAATAAAGACGGAAGCTTCCGCAAAACTTCTTCTGTTGCCACAAGGGAGCAGTTTGGAATTCTTTCCCGTTATGTGAAGACGAAGATTTCTCACATCCGGCAGGCAATCCTGGACGGAGATGCCCAGGTTTCCCCCTATATGCTGGGAAAGAAAAATGCCTGTACCTACTGTCCGTACAGCACAGTCTGCGGATTCGACACAGAGATTCCAGGCTATGAGTTCAGGCAGCTCAAGAACTTCACTGATGAAGAGCTGTGGGATGCATTTGCAAAGGAGGCGAAGTGATGGCAGTTTCATGGACGAAGGAGCAGGAGCAGGTAATTTCCCTACGGGATCGGAACATTCTGGTAAGTGCAGCTGCCGGTTCCGGAAAAACAGCTGTCCTTGTGCAGAGAATTTTAAGCAAGGTGATGGATGAGAAGAATCCCATCGACATTGACCGGCTTCTGATCATGACATTTACAAGGGCTGCAGCAGGGGAAATGCGGGAGCGAATTGGAAATGCCCTGGAAAAGGCTCTGGCAGAGGACCCGGACAATGAACATCTTCAAAGACAGACTACTTTAATCCATACAGCACAGATTACCACCATTGACGGTTTTTGCGCCTATATAATCCGCAATTATTTCCATCTGATCGGCCTGGATCCTGGGTACCGCACAGGGGAAGAGGGAGAACTGAAGCTTCTGCGTGAGGATGTGATGGAGGGGCTGCTGGAGGACTATTACGCCAGGGATGAGGAGAAATATAAATATTTTATTGAGTGCTATGCTTCTGGTAAGTCAGATGAGGGAATCGGAGAACTGATCGATTCCCTTTACCGTGCTGCCATGAGCAATCCCTATCCAAAAGAATGGCTGGAAAAATGTATTGATAGTTATAAATTTCATGATATTGAAGAAATTAAACAGTCGGAATGGATGAAATTGTTATGGGAAAATGTGCAGGAAGATCTTCGCCAGGCAGAACTCCTGGCAAAGCAGGCAAGAAGTCTGTGCACTGCACCGGGAGGCCCTTATTTATATGAGGATGCGGTACAAAATGATCTGAATCTTATTGAAAATATAAAGAAGAAAGCTTTTGAAGGTGACTTCAATGGCGCTGGAATGCTTCTGGGAAACCTTTCTTTCGCAAGACTTTCCACGAAAAAGCCAAAGGAGCTTGTAGATGATGCCATGAAGGAACAGGTGAAGGCACTTCGGGAAAGTGAAAAGGATATTCTAAAAGATCTTGGAGGCAAGTGCTTTTCTGTGAAGGAAGAGGAGCTGCCGGAGCTTTTGGCCTGTTGTCTGGAGCCGGTGGAAATGCTGGTGGAACTGACCTTGGAGTTTATCCAGAGATTTAGTGAGAAAAAGAGAGAAAAAAATATTCTGGATTTTACAGATATGGAGCATTTCGCACTGGAAATCTTGATGACCCGTGACGGGGATGAGTATCATATGAGTGAGGCAGCAAGGGAGCTTTCCATGAAGTATGATGAGGTTATGGTGGATGAGTACCAGGACAGTAACCTTGTTCAGGAACTGATCACCAACTGTGTGGCTGGCTGGGCAGCAGGCAGGAAAAATATTTTCATGGTGGGAGATGTAAAGCAGAGTATTTACCGCTTTCGTCTTGCAAGGCCGGAACTGTTTATGGAAAAATATAAACAGTACACGTTAACGGATAGTAAAGAGCAGAGAATCGATCTTCACAAGAACTTCCGAAGTCGCCATCAGGTGCTGGAAAATGCCAACTTTATCTTCCGTCAGATCATGGGAGAGGACCTTGGAGGGATTGCATACGATGATGCAGCGGCTCTTTACCCCGGAGCAGTTTTTCCAGAAGGTGCAGATGAGAAATTCCTTTCCACAGAGGTTCTGTTGGTGGAAAAGGATGGTGAGGAGCTGGAGAATGCTGTGGAGGAGAAGGATGCCAAGGAACTGGAGGCTCTTGCAATCGCACACAGAATCCAGGAGATTGTGGGGAAAGAGAAAATCCTGGATAAGGAAACTGGAGAGTACAGGCCGGTGCGCTACGGGGATATTGTGATTCTTCTGCGCAGTGCATCCGGATGGAGTGAGAGCTTCACAGAAGTTTTGATGGCGCATGGAATTCCCACTTATGCAGCGTCTAAGACTGGATATTTTTCTGCTCTTGAGGTGGTAACGGTTCTGAACTATCTGAAAGTATGTGATAACCCAAGACAGGATATTCCTCTGGCGGGAGTGCTTCGTTCTCCTATCTGCGGATGTACCACGGAGGAACTTGCCATTCTCAGGGAGGAACGTCCAGTGGGGATGCTGTATGAGTGCGTGGTGGAGTTTGTAGAGAAGTATGGGACGGAAAGTCCAAAAAGCGATAAAAATGAAATAGTGTCAGAGAAAGTCTGCCTGAGGAAAATTCTGCAGGAGGAAAAAGAAATTGCAGAGGATGCTGCGCATAAGAAAATGACAGAAAAACTGGCTGCGAGAAATTTAACTTTTGAGGAAACAGACACATTATGGAAAAAACTGTATGATTTTCTGGTGCTTTTGAATCGAATGCGTGATAAGGCGGTGTATACGCCGGTCCATCAGCTGATTTTGGAAATTCTGGATGAAACAGGCTATGGAAATTATGCAAAAGCTTTGCCAAATGGTGCACAGCGAAGCGCCAATCTGGCCATGCTGGTGGAAAAAGCCATGGATTACGAGAAAACAAGCTACCGTGGGCTTTTCAACTTCGTAAGATATATTGAACATTTGCGGAAATACGAAGTCGATTACGGAGAAGTGAACCTTTCCGGTGCAGGAGAGGGTTCTGTGGAGATCATGACCATTCACAAAAGTAAAGGTCTGGAATTTCCAATCGTGATCCTGGCGGGAATGGGAAAACAGTTTAACTTCCAGGACCTGAACGCAAGGCTTCTTATCCATCCGGAGTATGGCCTGGGCGCAGACGCTATTTTACCGGAACGCCGAATGGTAGTGTCTACTCTGAATAAACAGGTAATCCGCCGGAAACTTCTGGAGGAAAGCCTGGGAGAGGAAATCCGTGTTCTCTATGTTGCCCTCACAAGAGCAAAAGAGAAATTGATTATGACAGGAACTATAGGAAATCTGGACAAACAGATGGTTTCTCTGGCAAGATTTCGAGAGAATGAGGAGGTCCTCCTTCCGGCAGAGGTCCGTTTGAAGGGAAAGAGTTACTGGTCCTACGTGCTTCCGGCTCTTGCAAGGCATAAATGTATGAAAGCACTTTATGAGGAGTATGGAATCGTGCCTCCTGCAGGAAACCTCCTTTATAATGAGCCGGTCCTTTTCCAGGTGAAAAAGATAACGGCAGCTATGCTTACAGAAGGGGAGGTGGTGAGCCAGGCGACAGAGCAGATGGAAGAGGAGGTTTTGAAAGACTGGAATCCATGGCGGGTATTTCATCCTGGCATCCGGGAGGAACTGGAAAATCGGTTTTCCTATGTTTATCCTTATGAGTACCGGAAGGACATTCCTGTAAAGATTACGGTTTCCGAGCTGAAAAAGCGAAGCTATAAAGAGGAAGAATACGAGACTCCGGAAGCGAAATTCCTGGAGGAAGAATTAGTTCCTGTGGTTCCTGGATTCATAGAGGATAAGGTAGCGGAAGAGAAGACAGAATATACTGGAGCTGCCAGAGGTACAGCTTATCACAGAGTAATGGAATGCCTGGATTATAGAGAAACAGATTCCAGGGAGCTGCTGGAACGGCAGATAAAAAATCTGGTGGATAGTGGGAAGATGAGCCGGCAGGAGGCTGACTGTGTCCGTGTTTCAGATTTGGAAATATTCATAAACAGTCCTCTTGGACAGAAAATGAAGATAGCAGCTGGAAACAACAGGTTATTCCGGGAGCAGCCGTTTATGATTTCAAAAAGTGCTTCCCAGCTGGATGAAGGATGGGATGAGAAAGAACGTGTTCTGGTTCAGGGAATCATTGATGCCTATTTTCTGGAGGGAGACCAGATCGTTCTGGTAGATTATAAAACCGATTATGTGAAAAAAGGAGAGGAACAAAAGCTGGTTCTTCGCTATCGTATCCAGCTGGAAGATTACGCACAGGCCCTGGAGCAAATGACAGGACGGAAAGTGAAGGAGAAATATATTTATTCTTTTGTACTGAGAAAAGCAATTTTGTTATAAAAAACAGAGCAGCCATGACAATAAAGTCTGCTGCTCTGTTTTTTATGTAATAAGAAATTATTCCATTGGAATTCCCGATTACACAAAAAGCCCTGCCGGGCTGGATCACACTGCGGCAGAGAAAAATCAGACTCTCCATCCGGCAGGATATTTATTTTTCAGAGTCTGTCCTACCAGCTTTCCAAAGCCAAGAGGATATCCCTCTACGCAGAGAAGATGCCAGCCTTTGGGATGTGCGGCTTCTTCCGGCTCTATGATAAGAGTTTCTCCTTTCAGATAACGTTCCAGCCTGGAATCTGTTACGGAAAGTGAGATAACTGCTTCGGCCTCTCCTTTCCCAAGTGCCAGTGCAAGTGGCTGGGAAGGCTCGAAGCGGTTTTTCTTTAAGTCCCCCAGATAAAGGCCGTTGCGGAGAAAGGTGATTCCACGGAAATTGCAGGACACAGGAGGCAGATAATAAATTTTTCCTCCTCTTTCCTCCATTCGCTTCCAGTCAAGAGGCTGTCCGCCAATGGTTGTCAGGCCGATTTCCCGGAAAAATTCTTCCAGATATTTGCGGATGGCAGGTGCCAGAGGCGCATTCTTTGGAGTAAAAGCAGATGGTCCGCTTTGACCTTCCTTTTGAAGAAGTGCCAGGAAATGCCCTTCCCCATCCATTTTGTGGGGAAAGATACGGAGACATTTCATAAGCTCCGGATTGCCGTCTCCCCATTCTGGAACGCCTTTGGAAAATCCTTCATAATCTTCCATGGAAACAAGGGACAGCTCCGGTCTTTGGGAGAGAAGCCAGGAGATGATTTCCTCATCCTCAGCTGGTGCAAAGGTACAGGTAGAGTAAAGCATCATGCCTCCCGGCTGGAGCATATCTGCTGCATTCAGGGAAAGCTGGCGCTGGATCTGGGACAGCTCCTGGGATTTTTCAGGAGTCCAGTCCCTGGCAAGTGCCTCCTCCTTGCGGAACATTCCTTCACCGGAGCAGGGGGCATCCAGAATGATTTTGTGGAAAAATTCCGGAAAGCTTTTCGCCAGCTTTTCCGGTTTTTCATTTGCAACAAAAAGGTTGGAAATACCAAATAGTTCAAGGTTGCGAAGAAGAGCACGGGCTCTTGAGGTGCTGATGTCATTAGCAACCAGAAGTCCCTGTCCCTGTAATGCAGCTCCTGCGGCAGTTGCTTTTCCTCCTGGTGCAGCGCAAAGGTCAAGAACATATTCTCCTGGATTTACAGGAATCCTGGAAGCTGGTGTCATGGCACTGGGCTCCTGAAGATAATACAGCCCTGCCTGATAAAGGGGGCATCTGGAAGGCCGTATCTCCTCCTTGTAAAAATAACCATTTGGAATCCAGGGAATCTTTTTCACTTCAAAAGGAACAATTTTCTCAAAATCCTCGCAGCTGATCTTAGCCGTATTCACTCGCAGCCCAAAAGTTCTGGGCTGTTCATAGGCCTGGCAGAAGGCGTCAAAATCATCCTTCAGCATATCTTTCATTCTGTCTAGAAACGCCTCTGGCAGATAAGTCTGTTTATTTGAATCCATACGAAAAAAACTCCTTTATTTTGATGAAAAACAGTATAGCGGAAGAGAGGGGGAAAGTCAAACCTCCAGCTTATTCAGCAGCTGTTCCATAGTCTGGTTCAGAATCGGATGCCGGTAGTAAGGTGCAATCTCCGCCATAGGTTTCAGCACAAAATCCCGGTTTTCCATGTCAATATGAGGAATATGCAGATCCTCTGTATCAATGATCTCATTGTCATAAAATAAAATGTCAAGATCCAGTGTGCGGGGACCCCAGTGTATGATCCTCTTTCTGTCAGCTGCCTTTTCCAGATCATGAAGCCTGTCCAGAAGCTCATCCACAGGAAGAAAAGTCCGAAGCTTTAACACGCCATTGAGGAATTTGTCCTGCTCCACAACTCCGTAAGGCTCCGTTTCCAGATAATTGGAAACCTTTTCTACCACGATCTCCTTCATTTCTCTTAGTCCCTGGATTCCATCATCCAGATATTTCTTTTTATCACCCATATTGGAGCCGAAGGCAATGTAGGCGGTGTGCCATCCACGGGTAATTTCCACGGCAACTGTTTTCAGAGGAAGACTTACCGGAGCCCAGGGCTTCTCAATGCGAAGCGTGATTTTTTCCAGAAGGGGCAGGGAAAGGAGAAGCATTTCGGCAAGATTTTCCACTGCAGCTTCCAGAAGCTTGTATGTATTTTTCTGGAGAAATTCTGTGATCATGTGGCTGACTTCCCCATAATTGATAGAGGCCAGAAGGTCATCTTTTTTTCCGGCATTCCGGGTTTTGGTGTACATGACTGCGGAAACTACGAATTTTTGTCCCAGCACGGTTTCTTCCGGGTAAACTCCGTGGTTGGCAAAGATCTCAAGATCTCTGATTTCAATTTTATCCATGCTTTCCTCCTTAGCGGCTAAGAATTGCCTCTGTCATCTGGATGACACGCTTGTTTTCTTTGATATCGTGAACACGGACAAAGGCACAGCCCTTTAAGATTCCGATCACAGTGGTGGCAAGGGTCCCTTCCACACGCTGATCCACCGGAAGATCAAGAGCAAGACCAATCATAGATTTTCTGGAAGTACCAAGAAGTACCGGATAGCCCAGTTCCTGGAAAAGCTCCAGCTTGTTCATGGCCATCAGGTTCATTTCATAGGTTTTTCCAAAGCCAATTCCCGGGTCCAGGATGATCTTGTCATCTGCGATCCCGGCTCTTTTTGCAATGTTGACACATTCCTGTGTCTCAGCAAGCATATCAATCAAAAAATTTTGATATTCTGTGGTGTTTTTGTTGTGCATCAGACAGCAGGGCGCCTGATATTTTGCAATTACTTCTGCCATCTGTGGCTCGTATTTCAGTCCCCAGATGTCATTGATCAGATCCGCACCGTGTTTCAGAGCTTCTTCTGCCACACTGGCTTTGTAGGTATCTACGGAGATGGGGATATCAAAGCGCTTTTTCACAGCTTCGATTACAGGAAGAACCCTTTCAATCTCTTCCTGAGCTCCCACAGGAATATGTCCGGGACGGGTGGATTCTCCTCCGATATCCAGGATGTCTGTGCCATCTTCGATCATCGTTTCTGTGTGCTTTAACGCCTGATCCATATCATTCCACCTTCCGCCGTCTGAAAAAGAGTCTGGTGTGATATTTAAAATTCCCATAATATATGTTTTATTTTTTACATCAAATTCACGATTTCCGATTTTCATGGAAAACCTCCTAATATGTAATCCTCATGTTCTTTTTTTCCGGGGACCAGTAGCATTCTGGTTCTGCCTCGCAGAGAAAACAGTTTCTTGATCTTTTGTCCGCTGTGTAGATCAGCTCTCCGAGGGGAGTCTGCACTGTGCCTTTCCGGTGCCCGCAGATGGCAGAAACCACCGCATTCTTTTCCTGTTCAGTAAATCCAAGCTCTGTAAGAATCTGCTCCGCCAGCCGGGCGCCTGCCTCATCATGAGAAATTCCTTTTTCATATTGTCTGGCACGGCCAATGTCATGAAGAAGAGCAGTACAGTAAATCAGCTCTTTGGAAACGTCTCTTTCTTCTTCCAGTGCCTGGATATACGCCAGTCTTGCCACATCCAGAAAATGCTCCGGGGTATGGCGGCAAAATTCCCGTTTCTCTTCCAGCTTCTGAAGCTTTTTTAATTCCTTTTGATACAATGGATGGTTCCAGACGGCATTTACTCTGTCCATCAGTCTTTTACCATGGCCAGGAACTGTTTTTGAAGCTCTGGATTTTCTTTAAAGTTTCCTCTGGTCACGGTGGTGATGGTCTTGCTTCCTGGTTTTTTGATTCCACGCATAGTCATGCAGGTATGTTCTGCCTCCAGCATAACCATAATTCCTTTGGGAGCAAGAACTCTCTCCAGTGCATCTGCAATCTGCACAGTCAGCCGTTCCTGAATCTGAGGTCTTCTTGCATACACATCTACAGTACGTGCCAGCTTGCTAAGACCAGTGACTTTGCCATTGGGGATATAGGCAATGTGTGCTTTTCCATAAAAGGGCATCAGATGGTGTTCACACATGGAATAAAAGGTAATATCTTTTTCCAGCACCATCTCATTGTTTTCTACCTGGAACTGTTTCAGAAGATGGGCATCGGCCTCCTGGTCAAGGCCACCATATATTTCCTCGCACATACGTGCGATCCGGTCCGGAGTTCCCAAAAGTCCTTCTCTGTTTACATCTTCTCCAATTCCTTCCAAAAGAAGCTTTATTGCTTCTTCTACTTTTTTTCTGTCTACCATAACAGAAACCTCCTTTGTGAAAATTTTCGGAGATTTCATTTTTCAATAAAAAAGATATCTCCAAATTGTAATAGAACATATGTCGAAAAAGCCCTACACAATATGAGATATCCTCTTATATTGCTGCAACGGGTGCAGATTCTATACCGTAAGACGCACTTTTCGTTCCGGTGACAACTCCCCATTCACCAGACACTTGACGCATAGGATCCTATTTTGCATATTATTCGATGAGAGTATACCATATACTGGTATATCAGAAAAGGATTTTTTTGAGTATTTTTGTATTTTCCCTATTGCATAAAAAAACTATCGGGCAGGATTGCACTGCGGCGGAAAGGCAGATGTCGCTGAAGCGACCCGCCGCAGGCGGAGAAGCCTGCAAGCAGGATTCTTTTTTGTAGAAAGATGAAAAAAATTAACAGCCAACAACACGATATTTTGTTGACCCGTTAAAGAATACCATATAAAATGAGTCTATAAAAGGAACACAGGAGAGAGTCTATGGAGAAAAGAAACACAGGACCGGGAAACAGAAATTCGAGAGATGAGCGCCATACAGTGCTTTTATTTAGCAATATACCACACGAAAATAATGCAAACAGGAATGCTTCCAGAAATGGAAATCCGGGAAACCACCGTCAACCTTACCCAAACGCAGGAAATGGCCGCCAATCTCGTCCAAATTCGGGAACAGGCCGTTCCCCTTATCAAAATCAGGAACAAGGCCGCAGATCCTATCCGAATCAAGGCTCAGGCCGCCAGTCCTACCAAAATCAGGGTTCAGGCCGTCAGTCCTATCAGAATCCAGGTGCCGGCCACCAGCCTTACCAACCCCAGGGTGGCGGTCAGCAGTCCTATCCGAAGCAGAGAAGCAGCCGTGCCCCCTATCAGAATCCGGGAAACGGCCGTCAACCTTACCAAAATCCAGGAACAGGCCAATCCTCTTACACAAACGCAGGAAATGGCCATCCACCCTATCAGAATGGAGGAGGACACCGCCCACCAAATGGCCCTGCCTACGGCGGCAGCGGCAATGGTGGTGGGAGAAAACCTCCGAAAAAGCCTAAAAACTGGGCTTTGATCATTCCTGGAATCCTTTTAGGGATTTTTTTGATCGTACTGCTTGTAGCAGGTGGTTTTTGGCTGAAGGACCACTATTTTGGCGGAACCGAAAGTTCTTCCGATGTTATCGACCAGGCACTTGTAGACCGCCTTGCTGATATTACAACCACCAACGGTGAGATGATCAGCATCAGTGACAGCTACAGTGATGACAAAGTAACAAATGAAACGGAAGCACTGGAATCTGTAAAAAAGGTTTCTTCCATTCTTGGAATTTCAGATATAAATACAAACCTCAGTTACAACTCCTCTCAGGAACTGAATGGAGATACGTATTACCAGTTTGATGAATATCTGAACGGAATAAGGGTATATGGAAGAGAACTTACGGTTATGGCAGATGAGACAGGAAATATTCTGGGTCTGTCCACAAATTACCAGGAAACAGAAGTGGATTCTCCTGAAAATGCCATTTCAAAAGAGGAAGTCACCACGCTTCTAAAAGAATACTATAACCAGGAAATCCAGTACCTGGAAGAACCTGTTTTGCTTTATTATGAATATGAAGGTGAAATGCATTTGTGCTGGTATTCGCAGCTGAAAAATCCTGTCGAATATGCTTTTGCAGATGCATTTTCAGGAGAAATCCTGGAAGCGGATACCATGGTATGCTTTGAGGCAGACACGTATACACAGGACGGATATACCATCAATATTTCCAGGGAAAACGGAACAAATTATTACAAAGATACCCAGAGAAAGCTTGAGATATGTGACACGATAGAGACGAAGGATGCCAATGGAAAAAAGGCAATAGAGCTTATTGAAGCAAATCCTGTTACCAGTTCTTTTAAAGATGGAAAAGCAGATAAGACTGCATTAAAAGTTCAGGAAATGGTGGCAAAGGCCTATGACTATTTTGCCGGAAAAGGAGTTTACAGGACGGAAAATGGTCTTGCAAGAAATTATAAAATACGAGTGAACGTAAATAAATGCAGATACCAGGAAAATGGCAAGGCAAAGATAGAGAATATGAAAAATAATGCCTGCTGGAAGCTGGACAATGATTGGGATCTCATTGTGATTGGCCAGAAGTCCGCAAATGAAAATATAGTATGGCATGAATATACCCATAGTATTGTCTATAATTATGTGACATTAGCGGGACAAACAGGAGAAAGCGGAACTTTAGATGAAGGGATAAGTGATGTATTTGGTGAACTGATCGAAGCATCTGAAAATGGAAGCTGTGACTGGCTCCATGGTGACCGAAGTGCAGTATCTTATACGATGAAGGCAAGTGAAGTGACAGATAAAATAGACTGCCATGATGGTATTAGCGCAGTGTCCCATGTTGCCTATTATCAAAATATGAACGGATTCAGCTATGATCAGATTGCAGATTTGTGGCTGCGAACTTTAAAACTTATGCCAGATGGAAGCAAATTTGATGAGTTCTGTTTCATCATGGAGGCAGAAGCTGCCAGAATGGCACAGCGCAGAACCAATGGATTTAACGATGCTATGGTTCAGGCAACCAGACAGGTTTTTGAAGAGCTGGAATATACAGACAAGGCAAAAAAATTCTTTGAATATGTGAGCCCGGACTTTGAACTTCAGGTGCTTAATAAATGGGAATTGCCGTCTTATGATATCAACCTGGAGATAAAGGGCTGTGATATTTCAGATGGAGCAAAAGCGTCTGATTACTCTTATGAGTATTCTTTCCATGAGCCGGAAACCGTGAGTCTTCACTTGGAAAATGGAATGTACCAGGTAACGGTATGGGATAAAATGAAGGTGCGGAAGGTACTTGGATATGTAATCAGCCGTGAAAATGGCAGCACCTCGTTGAATATCCAGGAAAAATTTCTTTATACCATAAGTGGAAAGGTATTGGAAAAGGATAGCAATAAGCCATTGTATGCAGCGACTGTCGCATATTCTATGCCTGGAGACGAGGCAGCCTGGTATAGAACGACAGAAGCTGATGGAAGCTATTGGCTTTATGTACCGATTGCAGATTATGACCTTAAATTTACGAAAAAAGGCTATAAAGATACTTTGCTTAGCGTTTCGGTAAATGATTTTAGAGAGCTGAATACCAGGGAACAAGATGGGATTATGAAGGAAGGCCTGACCGCTTCCTATGGCATCAAAGTTTCAGATGCTTATCTGGAAAAGGATAGACCTGTCCTTACCGGAAGTATCCAGATCTCATCCGCAGATATGAACCCGGATAACGTGACCGTGCGTTTGGCAGATGGCAGAGAGCCAGATGAATGGACAGCAAAGACAGAGCCATTTAGCTTCTATGATCTGCCGGGTGGAAGCACACAGACCGCAGAATTTTACTATAACAATTATCTTTGTAAGAGTGTTACAGACATTGTGCTGAATGAAGATGGTTTTGGAGATATGGGCACAGTTCTGTTAGAGCCTCTTAGTGTTTACGTAAATCTGAAATCCGCAGATGGAAGTACATTAAAGGATGCGTATGTACAGGCGGTAGGCACGGATGGAACCGTCTGGTATGGCGGTCAGACAGGAGAAAATATCTTCGAGCTGATTCTTCCACCGGGAGAATATCAGTTGAAAGCCGGTGCTTCCGGCTGTGAAGAGGTAACGGAGAACGTTCAGGCTTACCTTGGCCATGCAGAGTTTGAACTGACAGTTGGAAACGGAAACTGGCGGGGAGCCTATGCAGAAGTGGTGCGTGTGGCGGCTGGAACTTATGCCAGCTCCGGGGGAAAATTCTGTCTTGCCTATATTGATAATGATGACATTCCGGAGCTGATCATAGCAAAAGGAAATGCCCATGTAGCTTCCAGTGAGGTCTATGCATGGTATCAGGGGCAAGCTGTAAAGCTGGGAGAGTTCGGAGATTATGGTAGCGTTGCTTTTGTGCCACGCAGCGGAATTTTGTATGCAGGAAGATGGATAAACGGTTGCGGAGAACTGCAGGTTTATTTCACAATAGGACAGGGACAGGCAATCCTGGAAGATACTTTCGGGGAGCTTTATGACCAGAATACAGGTGAAACCTACTATGCGGTGAACGACAACCGGGTATCCCAGGCTGAATACGAGGCAAAAGTGGCACAGTGGATGCCAACCACTTCTGCCCTTTTAGAAGTAAGCCCGTTAACTGTTATGGCAGATTTCAGTGACGAGAACATAACTACCTTGGAAACGGGAAATTATCCATCTCTTGTAGCGTACGGCAATTCCTAAAAGGATAGTTCCTCTTGACATCCCTAAAAGAAATGTTCACAATTACAAATTGAAAACAGAAGAAATTCAGGGCATATCGCATATTTTGCAAAGAGCATTTATTGGATATGCTCTGACCTTTTTTCGGGCTACATTGGAGGAAATGGGTGGATGTGTGTAAAGCCATTCAGTGAAATTTATGAAACGTTATCTTGAAATAAAAATTCCGGAAATGACGGCACCAGAGTCAGAAACTCCGGAAAACAAAGAACTGAAATCAAATGTACGGAAATCCCCAAATGCGCAGTTAAATTATTTTGAACCACAGCTAAAAACAGTAGAATTCTATCTGCGCCAGCAGGCCGGCCTCACCAGAAAACAGATCAGCCAGGCAAAATTTCGTTCGGATGGAATCCTAAAAAATGGCATCCGCTGTCGAGTAACGGAAGAGGTGAAACCAGGGGAGGTGATTGCGATATGCTTGGAAGAAGAGCATACAGATTCTGCCCAGTTAAAAGAAAATTCCCTGGAAACAGAACCTCTTCAGATTCTTTATGAGGATGCAGATCTTCTGGCTGTGAATAAAAGAGCTGGGCTTGTGACACACCCTTCCGGTGTCCATTATCAGGATAGTTTAGCCAATCAGGTTGCGGTCTATTTTCGTCAAAAGGGGGAAGCTACCCGTGTCCGCTCCATCGGCAGGCTGGATAAGGATACCTCCGGAATCCTGCTTTTTGCCAGAAACCAGACTGCAGCAGCCAGGCTTCAGAGGCAGAGGGAAGAAGGAAAGCTTTGCAAAAGATATCTGGCTTTGACGGCTGGAAAGTTTGGAGAATATGGGGAAGAGAAAAGATACTGTACATGGAAGGAACCCCAAAAATGTTATACGATTTCCAGACCCATTATGCAAGATCCTCTTGACCGGTTGAAAATGACAGTGGCGGATGGAAATGTATGGAAAAATCCTGGCTTTGAAGGGTATCGTTTGGAAAGCAAATCACTGACGGAGTGCAAATCTGCTGTGACGCATTTTAAAATTTTGGAAAATCATGATGCATCATCCTTGCTGGAATTATGGCTGGAAACAGGAAGAACCCACCAGATCCGGGTGCATCTGTCATCCATTGGACACCCGCTGTTAGGAGATAATCTTTACAATCCACAGTGGGAAAAAAGTAGTTTTAAAAGAGCTGCTCTCCATGCCTGGAGACTGGTTTTTGACCATCCGTTTACAGGAGAAAAGATAGCTTTGGAAGCTCCTTTGCCAGATGATTTCAAGGCCTTTGGAGTGAAGAGATATAGATAAAAACAGGTTGTTTTACTGAAAAGATGATTCTTTCGCAGGGGAATTTTTACAGGTGAAATCTGTATTTGCAGGTACCATTTTATCACATTCTGTTATATAATAATGTTAGAGCGTGTTTGGAAAATGATAACAGATTTCGGAAGAAGGCGTATAGAAAAATGAAAATCAAGAAGTGGATTGGTGTCCTATTGGCAGCAGTTGTGATTGTAGCCGGAGTGCAGACGCCAGGGGAAGTCCGGGCAGAATCTGACATGGCAGGGTCGGAAAGCCCAGAAGATTCAGAACTGGAATCACCAGAAGGTTTTACGGAGAAAAAGGTAGTTGTGCTAGACCCTGGACATGGCGGAAGAGAGGCAGGAGCGTATGCTGTTCACAATGGTCATGTATACCGTGAAGAGGAGATTAACTGGAAAATTTCTTGTTACACTATGGAAGAATTGAAGAAATATCCCTACATTGAGGTACATTTGACCAGAACGAAAAAACAGACCAAAGGTCTTGTAAGCCGTGTACTTACAGCCAAAAGCTATCATGCAGATCTGCTGGTAAGCCAGCACATCAATGATGGAGGAAGCCCATATCCAAAGGGTGCATCCGTGCTGATCTCAAAGGGAACCTACCGCCCCTACCTTTCAGAAAAGGAAAAGCTTCTTGGAAAATATGTGATAGAAGAGCTGGGAAAGCTGGGAATTACCAAGCGTTATCCAAGCACCGGTGGAATGGAATATCGTTTAAGTGAGGATGGAAGCCGGTATCCAAACGGTGCACTCCGTGATTATTATGGAATTGTGGCCCAGAGCGTGGAACAGAATATTCCAGGTGTTATTATTGAGCATGCATTTGTAACCAATGCCTCAGATGCCACCCGCTATTTTAGAACAAACAAGCAGCTGAAAAAGCTGGGACAGGCAGATGCCAGGGCAATCGTCCGTTATCTGGAAAAGACTTCTTCGCAGGAAGAGAAAAAGGACACGGTGAAGCCAAACCGGAAAAATGGCTGGAAGCAGAAGGAAAATTCTTATTATTACTATATTCGTGGAGTAGCTCAGAAGAAGCGGGTCCTTCATCTGGATGACGGTACCTACTACGTAGGGAAAACCGGAAAGAGATATTACGGCTGGACGACTGTAAATGGCTCCAGATATTATTTTGACAAGGAGAATGAGGGAAAAGCCTGCACTGGCTGGAAGGAAATCGATGGAACTCTTTACTGCTTTAAGGCCAGCGGAGAGCTGTACCGTGATACCCAGCTGTTTACAAAAAACGGAAAAATCTATCTTTTCAATGTGGCAGGAAAGCGAAATAGCGGCTGGTATACCTGGCATCAAAATAAATATTACATAGATGAAAACGGCTGCGCCCACACCTCCTGGCTGAATCTGGACGGAAAATGGTACTACTTCGATACCAAAACCGGTGCCATGTACAAAAAATGCACAGTCAAGACAAAAAGCGGTGAAATATTTACCTTTAATGCAAAAGGCATTTGCACAAATAGAGAATAAACGAGAAAAGTGTCAATAAATAATTTGTTGACACTTTTTTTGCCATGATATCCTCCAAAAATATCTTGTGAACCAGATTAAAATCTTCGTCTTTGGGGCTCTGGAGCGTGTTTGAAAAATCATTCCTGCAATCTTTAAGCCTGAGTTCGCAGGAATTTTATCCGTAGCAGTTTTGTATAAAAAACGGAAATCTGTTCATACTTTTGGGGAAGGGAAACACTTTAAAAGGAGTATGAACATATGAACAAAGACAAAGAAGTAGAAGCCTACAAACAGGGAACTCTCACCAAAGAAGAGCAGACTAAATACGAAATCGCTCAGGAATTGGGGATATTAGATAAGGTTTTAAAAGAGGGCTGGAAAAGCCTTTCTGCCAAAGAAACCGGAAGAATCGGCGGCATAATGGCTCGAAAAAAACAGAAAAAATGATAACATATTATTCGCCCGCAGCTTGCCATGAGGTCAGGAGAATGTTAAGATAAATAAAACAACTTTTGGGAATTCTGGGATTTCGGGAGGAATGTAAGGTGAAAATGGGAGATGCGTGAGCGTCTCCTTTTGAACGCAGATAAGCATTCCCCCCGCTCTAAGCGGCGGATGAACGCTTTATTAAACGGAGGAAAAGGATGCGTATTCTGATTGCAGAAGATGAGGTGGAGATTGCACGGGCATTGAAGGTTTTGCTGGAGAAAAACAAGTGCGCAGTGGATATTGTACATAATGGAAGGGAGGCCTGGGATTATATTTGTCAGGGAAGCTATGAGGTGATCGTCCTGGATATTATGATGCCGGAAATGGATGGGCTGGAGGTTCTTCGGCGGGGCAGGGAGAATCACATTGCGGCTCCCGTCATGCTTCTTACTGCCAAGTCTGAGATTGAAGACCGTGTGGCCGGGCTGAATGCCGGGGCAGACGATTATCTTCCAAAGCCTTTTGCCGCAAGTGAGTTTATTGCGAGGGTGAAGGCACTTGGCAGAAGAAGCACCAGCTATACGGAGAGCCTTATTTGCCTGGGAAATATGACCCTGGACTGTAACCGCTTCCAGTTGTCAGCAGAGGGTATAAGCATTCGGCTTAACAATAAAGAGTTTCAATTAATGGAGCTATTCATGAAACATCCTAAATTTGTATTCTCTACGGAACACATTATGGAAAAAATCTGGGAACAGGATGGTACTGCAGGGATGGATGTAGTGTGGACTTACATCGGATTTCTGCGAAAAAAACTAAAGCAGCTGGGCGCATCTGTGGAAATCAAAACTATCCGTGGAGCAGGATATTCCCTGGAGAAAATTAAATGTTAAAGAAAATGAGATGGCACTTTATTCTGGCTGCTATGCTGGCGGTGTTTATCATGCTGGCAGTAGTGCTGACCGGAATTAATGGGTGGAATTATTACACTACATCCAAAAGGGCAGATGAAAGGATAGAGGAAATCTATGTTTTTGAAGCCAGAGGCTCCAATTCTCAGCCACCTCAGGATAACCAGGCTGGCCCTCCATCGATTCCTGCCCGCCCAGAGAACCACGATCCGGAAGCTCCTTACACCACACGCTTTTTCGTGGTGAGACTAGATGAGAACAGACAGGTAACAGACGTCTCCACCGACTACATAGCTTCCGTAACAACAGAGGAAGCCGGAGAATATGCACAGGCAGTAATAAATGGAAAAAATCATAAAGGCTATTATAAATCCTACAGATATCAGATTTTGAAGGAAGATAATGAAGATATTGTTATTTTTCTAAATAATACAATGGAGCTGCATTCTGTGAAAAATGTACTGCTTATTTCCTGCTTGGTAGGAGTCGGCTGCTTTTTGATCGTATTTCTTTTGGTATTCCTGCTTTCTGGAAAAGCCATGAAACCATACCTCCAAAATATAGAGCGCCAGAAACGGTTTATCACAGATGCCAGCCATGAGATCAAAACACCACTCACCTCCATTGCCAGGGAAGTGGCAGAGCCTTTTTCTTCTCTGGCAAAGGCACAGGGGAAAAATTATTCCCAGAGAATTGAAGAGAACCTGACCTTATGCGGTAATCCAGATGCCACCAGGCAGATGCTTTCCGTTCTTCTGGACAATGCCATGAAATATTCAGAAGAAAAGGGAACCATACGTCTGGACGTCTGCCAAAAACGGGGAAAAATCAGGATAGAAGTGTTTAATACTTGTGTACTGGAGGATACCGGAAATCTGTCAAGACTCTTTGACCGTTTTTACAGACCAGACAGCTCCCGCTCCCAGAAAACAGGGGGAAGCGGAATCGGACTTTCCATTGCACAGGCAGTTGCGGAAGCCTATGGAGGGAAAATAAAAGTTAGCAGCAGAGATGGAAAATCAATTTTGTTTCAGGTAATAATATAAAGATTCTGGCTATGAATCCTTCTATGAAAAAGTCAGAAAAAAAGGGGACAGCTTGATAAAAAAATGAGACTGTCCCCTTAAAATATATGTAAATTGGATATTTATAACAGTACAGTAATCCTGTATGATTTCTGACAAATGAAAGTCTTACAGCAAAAAAGAGAAAAGAAACATACAGGAGGAAATCAAAATGAACCAGGAAAGATATGCATTAAATAAACAGCTTGCACAGATGTTAAAGGGTGGAGTTATCATGGACGTTACCACACCAGAGCAGGCAAAGATTGCAGAGGAGGCAGGTGCCTGTGCAGTTATGGCGTTGGAGAGAATTCCGGCAGATATCCGTGCTGCAGGCGGTGTTTCTAGAATGAGCGATCCGAAGATGATCAAGGGAATCCAGGAAGCGGTTTCCATTCCGGTTATGGCCAAATGCAGAATCGGTCATTTTGTAGAGGCACAGATCCTGGAAGCAATTGAAATCGATTATATTGATGAGAGTGAGGTCCTTTCTCCGGCTGATGACGTTTATCACATTGACAAACGCCAGTTTAAGGTACCTTTTGTGTGTGGCGCAAAAGACCTTGGGGAAGCACTGAGAAGAATTGCAGAGGGCGCTTCCATGATCCGTACCAAGGGTGAGCCAGGAACCGGGGATGTCGTACAGGCAGTAAGACATATGCGCATGATGAACAGCGAAATTGCAAAGGTAGTTTCCATGCGTGAGGATGAGCTTTTTGAAGAAGCAAAGAATCTTCGTGTTCCTTATGAGCTGGTAGAGTATGTTCACAAAAATGGCAGACTGCCAGTTGTAAACTTTGCAGCAGGCGGCGTGGCAACTCCTGCAGATGCAGCGCTGATGATGCAGCTTGGAGCAGAGGGAGTATTTGTTGGTTCTGGAATCTTTAAATCCGGTGATCCGAAGAAACGTGCAGCAGCGATCGTGAAAGCTGTTACAAACTACAAGGATTCCAAGATGCTGGCTGAGCTTTCTGAGGATCTTGGTGAGGCCATGGTTGGAATCAACGAGCAGGAAATACAGCTTCTGATGGCAGAGAGGGGCAAATAAAAATGAAAATCGCAATCCTTGCTGTTCAGGGAGCTTTTGCAGAACACAAAAACAAGCTGGAGAAATTAGGTGTACAGTGCGTGGAATTGAGAAAAAAAGAAGATCTGGAAAACAACTTTTCCGGTCTGGTACTCCCTGGTGGTGAGAGTACGGTTCAGGGAAAGCTTCTTCGGGAGCTGGATATGCTTCAGCCGTTGAAAGAGAAAATCCAGGCAGGAATGCCGGTACTTGCTACCTGTGCTGGCCTGATCCTTCTGGCAGAGCATCTTTCCAATGACGAGCATACATATTTCGGAACCATGCCTGTGACTGTGAGGCGAAATGCCTATGGCAGACAGCTTGGCAGCTTTCATACTGTTCAGGAAATGAAAGGAATTGGAAATGTGCCAATGACCTTTATCCGTGCACCGTATATTGTGAGCTGCGGAAAGGAAGCTGAAGTTCTGGCAGAAGTAGACGGAAAAATCGTGGCAGCGAAATATAAGGGGCAGTATGGCTTGGCTTTTCATCCGGAACTGGATGAGGATGACAGAATCCATAGGGCATTTTTGGACAGCGCTGTAGATTACGAGGAAAAAGACTCTGTCATTTCAGGATAAAGTTCTCCTGATTTCACAACATAAAATATCTGGATATAGCTAAAAACTATAACCAGATATTTTTTTTATGTATTAGACAGATAATTCCCAGTGTGTTACTATGCATTCATCAACAAAAACAACACCGCAACAAAGAAAATACAGAAAAACAATAACAAACTTAACAGAAAAATTCAGAAATAGAACACATATGGAGGATAGGAAAATGGCAGACATTAAGGATTCTAAAAACTGGGGATTTGAGACAAAGCAGTTACATATTGGACAGGAGCAGGCTGATCCCGTAACAGACGCAAGAGCTGTTCCAATCTATGCATCTACATCTTATGTGTTCCACAACTCACAGCATGCAGCGGATCGTTTCGGACTTCGTGATGCCGGAAATATCTACGGCAGACTTACCAATCCTACAGAGGATGTTTTCGAACAGAGAATCGCAGCCCTTGAGGGCGGTGTTGCAGCTCTTGCCGTTGCTTCTGGTGCAGCAGCTATCAACTATACATTCCAGGCACTGGCAAAAACAGGAGAGCACATCGTTGCTTCCAAAACGATTTACGGAGGAACCTACAACCTTCTTGCACACACACTTCCGCAGACCAGCGGTATTACGGCTACATTTGTAGATCCGGATGTAGAAGGATCTTTTGAAGCTGCAATTCAGGAGAATACAAAGGCAATTTTCATTGAGACTCTTGGAAATCCAAATTCTAACCTGATCGATATTGAGGAGATTGCAAAAATTGCGCACAAACATAATATTCCTCTTGTAGTTGATTCTACATTTGCAACTCCTTATTTAGTTCGTCCGATTGAATATGGTGCAGACATCGTCGTACATTCTGCAACAAAATTCATCGGTGGACATGGTACTGCAATCGGTGGTGTCATTGTTGATGGTGGAAAGTTTGACTGGAAGGCTTCCGGAAAATATCCGTGGATTTCTGAGCCAAATCCAAGCTATCATGGAATTTCCTTTGCAGAGGCAACTGCTCCGGCTGCATTTGTAACCTATATCCGTGCTATCATTCTTCGTGATACAGGAGCAACCCTTTCCCCATTCCATGCATTTATGTTCTTACAGGGACTGGAAACTCTTTCTCTTAGAGTAGAGCGACATGTAAGCAATGCATTGAAGATTGTGGATTATCTTTCCAAACATCCACAGGTAGAGGCTGTTCACCATCCATCACTGGAAAGCGAGCCAAGCCATTACCTCTATAAGAAATATCTGCCAAACGGCGGCGGTTCTATTTTCACCTTTGAGATCAAGGGAGATGCTAAGACTGCGCAGAAGTTTATTGATAACCTTGCTATCTTCTCACTGCTGGCAAATGTTGCAGATGTAAAATCTCTTGTTATCCATCCTGCAACTACAACACACAGTCAGTGCACAGAGGAAGAGCTTCTGGATCAGGGAATCAAGCCAAATACCATCCGCCTTTCCATTGGAATTGAGAAAGTAGAAGATCTTATTGCAGCTCTGGATGCAGCTTTTGAGGCAGTAAAATAAGAATATTTGTTTGCTTAAACACGGACTCCATATTTTCAGGAAACTGGAAATATGGAGTTTTTTATGCGATTTTTCGCAGAATGATCACAGAGTTTTTCAGGTACATTTTAGGTTGGACTTTTATAATCAATTTCCAGAGCCGCTGTCTTTTGTATACAGAATGCCGCTCTGAGAAAGGAGGTTGAGAGGTTGGAATGTAAAGAGCATTATCGCCATGAATTAAAATATACCGTTACATATTGGCAGTATCTGCAGCTTAGAAGTCGTTTTTGCCAGGTAATGAAGCATGATCCCCATACCAGGGAAAACGGAACTTACCAGATCCGCAGTATTTATTTTGACAATATTCAGGATAAGGCACTGCGGGAAAAGGTATATGGAGCTGCAAGAAGAGAAAAGTTTCGTATCCGATACTATGGCTCACAATTACTACCTTTATGAATATAATGGAAAACTGAATATTCTGCCCTGGGATTATAATCTTTCTTTCGGGGGAATGTCCATGGGCGGCCAGTCCTCAGGGGCAACTTCTGTGATAAACGACGCCATCGACACCCCATTTTCCATTACGAATTTCTTTGATGCACTGCTGGAAAATACGGAATATCTGGAAAGGTATCATGAGTATTTGAATGATCTGGTGGAAAAGTATGTAAATGGAGGAGGGTTTGAGAAAAACTATAATCGCATAAGAGGTCAGATTGATGAATTGGTGGAGGAAGATCCTACTGCTTTTTATACTTATGAAGAATATGACCAGGCGGCACAGCTGCTTTGCCAGGTGGTAAAGCTTCGTGCTGAAAGTGTAAAAGGCCAGCTGGACGGAACCATTCCATCTACAGACGATGGACAGCAGGAGAATTCCTCTTTGCTAATTGACAGTTCTGATATTGACCTTAGTATTATGGGAACTATGTCACAGAGAGGAGAAAGAGGGTTCCGGAATGATAAAATGAATTCATAGGACAACAGTGCCCTTCAACAAGATACTTGCATATATTATATAAAAACGCTATAATTTGCAGTATAAAAGTACATGAATTTTACAGAGACTGAAAGAAAATGTTGTAAAATATGTACAAAAAGGAGGACATTGCTTATGAAAGGAAAAACATTAGCAGTATCACTATTAATTGCAGCAATTATGTCACTTTCCATACCGGCAAATACCAGCGAAGTTCAGGCCTCCTGCAATACCTATCGTGTCAGCGTGGCCACTGGTTATCTGGCACTTCGTACTTATGCCGGTTATGACAGCGGGAATGAGATCGGAGAGCTTTATTCAGGAGATATGGTGGAGGTTACAGACTATAATTGTCCGGCTGGTTACTGGTATGTATATTCACCCAAGTACGATACATTCGGATATGTAAACAATGATTACCTTTATGCGGTTGCCAATTCTTCCGGCAGCACTACCTACGGTTCCACCTGGACTGTAAGTGTGAGTAAAGGTTATCTGGCCCTTCGTGCAGCAAAGGGATATGATTCTTCCAATGAAATCGGGGCACTTTATTCGGGAGACACAGTATGGGTTTCTGACAGCAGTGATCCCACTTACTGGTACGTATATTCCCCGAAGCTGAACTGCTACGGATATGTGAATTGCCAGTACCTCTATGGCGGCAGCTCCGGAAGCAGCGTCGGATATTTCGGCGAGACAAGAATGGTAAGTGTGAGCAAAGGCTACTTGGCTCTTCGCAGCATGAAGGCTTACGATTCTGCTAATGAGCTTGGTGAGCTTTATAGCGGAGATATTGTTCAGCTGATGGACACCAGCGATCCCCAGTATTGGTATGTATATTCCCCGAAATATGATAGGAATGGTTTTGTAAATAAAGACTATCTGGTGGGTGGCTCTTCCTACAGCAGCTGGAACGTAAGCGTCTCCACAGGCTATCTGGCTCTCCGCAACGCCAAGGCCTACGACGCCGGAAACGAGATCGGCCAATTGAACACCGGAGACACCGTCCTGCTTATCGACGCCAGCGACTCCACCTACTGGTACGTCTATTCCCCAAGACTGATGAACTATGGATATGTGAACCAGAATTATTTATATTAAATTGGGGGCGAATTAGAGCGTGTTTGGAAAATACTTTTTGTAAGATGTGCGTCACAGTTTGTGGGAGTTTTTATTTGGAGGAGAGCACCGTAGCGGGCTACAGTAATCGAATTCAGGTAAAGTATACCGCAAAGTGGGGTGTGCAGATTGAAGGAATGATTTTTTAAACACGCTCTAGAAAGAACAGCTTTCTGCTTTCCTGCGGGAGAGACAGAAGGCTGTTTGTGTATACTAACATTAAAAAGAAGGAGAAAACAGTATGACAACGGCGCAGAAAATTAAATGTAACCTTATAATTCACGGAGCTTCTGTTGCAAATGGAGCAATCGGAGGTGGGCTGGCTCAGATTCCCACAGCAGATAGTGTACCGATGGCAGGAGTTCAGGTTACAATGGTTGTTTCCCTTGGAAAAGTATTTCGGAAAAAAATAAGTAAAAATCTTGCAGAAGGTATTGTACTTGGATTTGCAGCTGCGTATGCTGGCAGGGCAATTTCACAGGCAGCAGTTGGCTGGATTCCTGGATATGGAAACATTATCAATTTAACTACAGCGGCAGCATTAACAGAAGCAATGGGGTGGTTTGTTGCGCACCGTTTGGCAAAAGGGTATGAGATTAACGATATCATGAATGATGTGAATAAAGAAAAAAATACCCAATATTACAATCCGTTTGAAGGGAGAAGTGCTCATAACGTAGAAGATGATGAAGAGGAAGAATACGAGGAATACGAAAAAGTGAAGGATACTGCTGGCGACTCGATAATATGGGAATCTGATCGCTATGCCGAGTATAATGTTGAAGAAGATGATAACGAAGACAATAACGAGGAAGAGAAAGAGACAGATATAAGTGCTGAAATTGAATTTAAGCCGGATGTATCAGATGAAGAACTTGAGGAGGATATTACAATAGAATGATAATTTCTGTATACTGCCCTGTCTATGAAGTAAAAGTATGTGGCGGTTCGCCAATGTTGGAAAAGATGTCTGTTACTTCTAAGTTCTTAATTGAATGCATAGGAGATAAGAAAAACTTAGAAAAAGTAGAAGAAGTAATTCAATTAGGAGAAGAAATATTTGAACAGGAGATTAATTGTTTAGTAGAAAGTAATCTGGTAAAAAAAGAAAGAAAAAAATATAAGCTGACAGATGTTGGACAAGAATATTATGAATTGATAAAAATAATAAAAAGGTATGCCGATGATGGAATATTGTGCATACTTAACCGGTATAATGAATGCCTGTACGAAGAAGATGGAATTAAAATCTATAAGGCACAGGAACTAAAGGAAGGTGCTTTTATCCTTGAAAATAATCTTTCTGATTTACTGATTGGAAATGATGATTTTTCCAATTCTCTGGAAATTCTGAAAGACAGCATAGGTAAGGATATCTTAAGAGAGGAATACTCTCAAGACTTATATGCACAAGTGCAAATTGTAAAAAAAGATAACCAGTTTATTAGATTTGATGTGGACTTTGAGGATGCAGTTTACACAGATGAAAAGGAAGAGGGAATACTTTTTGAAATTCCGTATGTAAAAAAAACATTAAAAAAATGCTACGTAGAATTGGATCCGTTTCGGGATATTCTTCCTGAACTGGAAAAAGTATACACCTATGAGTGGCATTTGCTCAGTGAAAATGGAGAAAACATTATCGAGCAATACTACAAAGAGAAAGCTGAAAAGACAGTATCCTATGAAATTAATCAGTTCACTAAAAAAATCGAAAAGAGAAAAGGAGTGGACTGTTCTTATAGTAAAAAGGAAAAGAGATATTCTTTGGAACGAAAAATGGTAACTGTAAATTTGAATAAATGGGCGGATAGATATAGATTTGAGCCAATTGAAGAATTGGATGTTGAATCTGTAATTGTAAAGAGAATTGCAAAAGAATGTTTTGTTTTGGAAGATAACAGCTGGATAACTTTAGATTAAATGAGGGGAAAAGATGGAGTCCAGAAAAGCATTTTATATTGTGAAGGAATTGCTGGAGACAGGAACGGAATTGTATGAGACAGCTGGAAGTGTGGACTTCTGGCTGAAATCAAGCAAGGAAATACTTTCTTCATTTATAGAGATCCTATATTTTGAAATGGGAAAAAAACAGACCAAGAAAATGAAAGAGAATTTCGAAACACAATTCATGAATGAAGTTAAACAGGAAATTTATGTGATTGAAGAAAATAAAACTGAACTTGATGGAAATAGAGGAGCTGAATTTACAACAGAAAAGAATAGTGGAAAAAGAAATGCTTGAAACAGCTAAGGGAAAAATTGATGATGTAGTGGAATTCTATGAGCGGGAAAAGAAAAAAATATTTTGGAGTGAGGAATCAGAGGAAAATAAAGAGATGAATGCTAAATTAGACGAATGGTTGCGTGATGCTTGTAGAACTCAAAATATGTTAAGACAACAATTATTGGATTAGGAGGCATAAGATGGGCGGATTTTCATTGAAAGATTTAAAAACGATAGCGGAGTCTGGTACAGAAGTATTTAAAGCAACATGTGAAATGGGAAAGGAAGGAATAAGACAAGTAGGGGATAATATCGGAAAGGGAATAGAAGAACACGGAAAAACGAAGAGATATAAGCTTGAAACTGAGGTTACAAAAGAAAAAAATTTTCAAGATTACAATATTGGGAAAATTAGTACTGTGCTCAGCAATTCTGTTGACATTGTAAACTGTCTAATAAATGTATATCGTGTAATTGATGATGGGTATGATTCTAAGGGAAGGTTAAAATTAGAAGAAGAAAGGATAGAGAATGAGAGAATACAACAACTGAAAATGCATGAGCAGAAGATGCGTAGTTTAGAAAATGATTTTGCAGTTGAAATGAAAAAATTAAAAAGTAGTGGGGAAGAGGTAAGTCGTCTGTGGGAAATGAGAAGTGAAATTGTGGAATCACTGAGAATTTCTCGAAAACATTTAGATTGTATCTTTACTAAAATTATGGAGCGGGATTATGAAGATAAGGAAAAAAGAAGAGAAGCTATGGAAGAGTATGAAAAAATTAATAAATCAATATTAGAGCAATCTCGAATAATAGCAAGCTGGGATATTAGCAAATGATAAAGTAAACTAAAGCGAGGAAAAGATATATGAACCCACTTATTGTTGTTGCTGGTGTAACACTATCGGCTAAGGTAATTGGTTATGTATGTGGTGAGCTGTCTGAAAAAGAAGAAATTGAACGAAAAAAATTAGAAGCAGACGGTGCAAAATGCAAAGAAGAAATAGATAAGCTGAAGAAAAAACGAAAAAAGCTTAGCGAAGAAGGCTTACAGGAAGCATTAACAATACAGCGGCAGTATATTTTTAAGATTGACGAGAGCATAAAAGAACGTATACAGGAATACGGAGAGTTAAAAGAAGAACTCCAAAATAATATAAAATCCATAAGATCAGTACTGAAAGAAAACTTGATAACACCCATAAGAAAAAGCAGTCTGGAAAAACTAGTACGACAACTGTATGAAGCAAAAGAAAAATGCTATGCGTACATAATTTATCTGAAAAAATTGCAGAGAAATTTAAAATATCAAAGTGAAAGCGAGGAAATAACAGAAAAAATTAACGGATATTCTTCCAGGCTGCCAGCTGAGTTTCCTTATAGGGGAAAAGTGTTCAGAAATACATTTTGCAAAGAGCAGCTTCTATGTGGGGATTTTTCTGTAAATATTTCGCAGATAGATGTAAGGTACACAGTGATAGATGACGAATTATTAGGCGAATGGGATGATGGAAATACCATTCCTGTTTTTGTGGATTCTTACAATCAGGACACGAAATCTTATTGTTTATCAATTGAAAAAGGGATGTTTTATACATCCTGTCTGGAAAATACAAAGGTTGGAATGAACTGTACAGTATCGAAGGTTTTGGAGCGGGGAGTGGTATTAAAGTACAAAGAAAATCTCCAGATGTATCTTCCGTATAACTATCTTGATAATCCAAATAAAAAACCACCGGTTCGTACAGATGAACGTGTATTTATATGCGATTGGAGTTACGGTCTTGGAAATTATGATGGTTGTACTTATGATGAACAGGGAAATGTCCGCTATGCCATCAAAGTAGCTGAAAATCCAAGATTTGCAGTGGAATCAGTGAGATTAGAGTATTTACCATTAATGTTCAATGAAGGTGCCTGGGGCCCTTTTGGGGAATTTCTATTAAAAAACAATTTATCAGACGAAACAGCAGAGTGGAAAATAGGCTTAATAAATGAAAATGAAATTTCACTGGAAGCTGGTCGTAAAGTAAAATTACAGTTAGGAAGTTCCTGCATTATAATTGCATCTATATGTGAAATTGAAATGCAGGGAAATAATGTTTTAATTGCAAAATATGAAGATGCATTTTTGCCAGATAAAGATGATAGAGAAAAATGTTTGTTTGAAGCAGATGAAATATTTGTTGCAGTTGATTGTGGAATCATGCCATTTTCCAATCAATTTGTAGATCTGATGGGGCGGAAAGTTCGGCCTGATGATCTCTCAAGATTTTGGATTGATTGTTTTGCAGAATTAAGAAAACAAAAAGAAATCAAAAACTCTCAGTTTGGAATGCGTTATTTTCATCAGTGGGGAGACATTACAGAAAAACTAATTTCCTTTCTGAAAAAAGGAGAAAGATTTTCACTGGAAGTGGAAAGAGCGGATATAAGAGAAGAAAAAGGCTCTGTTAAAATCGAGATAACAGATAAGGCATGGAATGCGTTTGAAAGAAATCTGGAACATTATTTAAATAAGCAGTCTCTTGTGAGCGGTACTTTAACGTTAAGTTATTGGATTATGGACAAAGGGGGAAATAAATTAAAGGTAGAAGTCAATAATGAAGGAAATGAAATTACTGTAAAACAGGCTTATTCCTGCGATAAAAATATTGTTTTGCGGATCAGAAATCAATATGTGCAGGATGAAATGGAATTGACGGTTGGAAAATTGGATTATAAAAATGGAATTACAAAAATACAGATTAGAAATTCAGAAGCATTGAAGGCGGAAATCGGTGCACTACGAAAAAAGAGTTTGGAAAAAAGAGTACACAAGCTCGCTTTTGTAATAGAAGATGCGGATAAATATTTGTATGATGTAAAATTAAGCAAGGGTGAACTGGAAATTATAGGAAAATATTCAATT
>ERZ1035006.230-NODE-230-length-47107-cov-6.912501_pt1 | contig 47107 bp, 43 predicted proteins | sample MGYA00520694_ERZ1035006 | MGnify/ENA primary metagenome ERZ1035006 (study PRJEB33766, sample SAMN09781746) | gut metagenome | biome: gut microbiome | host: Homo sapiens | place: Madagascar | study: EMG produced TPA metagenomics assembly of the PRJNA485056 data set...
GTGGGGTTTCCTCCGCACAGCTCAGCTACAAGGTCACCCATAAGCTGGTAGAAACGGTCGATACGATCGCAGATCTGGAACTGACCGATACACAGATCAATGTCTACACGGACAAATATCATTTTTATGTCCGTAAGCTGGCACACTTCAGTGAATATTTCCTGCTGGCTGTGACAGTCTCCTTCCCGCTTTATGTATATGGCATGCGTGGGATCTGGCTGATGGTGTTTGCAGGCGCCTTTTGTGTGGGCTTCGCCTGTCTCGACGAATACCACCAGTCCTTTGTCGCCGGGCGAACGCCGACGAAACGCGATGTCTACATAGACAGCTGCGGTGTCTTTTTAGGAATCATTCTGACGCGGATCGTGGGCTTTATCGGGCGCAAGACAATCTTTGCGCCGCTGGCGAAGAAGAGGTAGAAGCAAACAGGAAACGGCTATAAGCGCAAACAGGAATTCAGATTTCCAATGCTTTTTGTTTCGGGTTTTGCCTAAAACAGGATTAGAAATGCATCGAAAAAGATTAGCCAAGATAGATTCGATGCCTTTTTCATTCAAATAATGAAAAGTGTATCGAATATGGAAGTACATTGAGGTATATATGAATTATATTGATTTCTACATGACCCGATGCCATAACCGACATCGGGATCATGTAGAAAGATCTACCGTTCTTCGCGGAAGTAATTATTTCCAAGTGCTTCCGGCATATTACTGTTTCGTCTGTTGCGGATAGAACTGATGACCAGTACAACCGCTGTGATCAGGAACGGAAGCATATCGTAAAACGCGATCGGGAACGGAAATACCGACTGCGGAATGTAATACTTCAGAATACGCAGTGCACCAAATACGAAAGATCCCCAGATTGCAAGAGTCGGTCTCCAGGAAGCGAAGATAACAAGCGCTACTGCAATCCAGCCAAGTCCGCCTACATTATCACTGATCCATACCCCACCATTGATGATCATAGAACAATATGCCCCACCGATACCGCAGATCGCACCACCGGCTACAATATTGATATATTTCCATTTCGTTACCTGAATACCCGCTGCATCCGCTGCTGCAGGATTCTGTCCGATCGCCTGTACATTCAGACCTGTTTTTGTCTTACCAAGATAAATGCCGCAAAGAATTGCAATCAGGATACCAAGATAAACAAACGGATTATAAGAGAATAAGAGCGGTCCCACAACCGGAATATCGGAAAGCCCCGGAATATGGATGCTCCGCATGGCTGCTGTAATATGCTCCGGTAATTTCAAAGTACCGTCCGGTGATTTTGCGATCATCATAACACCGATGAAATTGGCAAGTCCGATACCGAAGATCGTCAGCGTCAGGCCCGTTACGTTCTGATTTGCCATAAACGTAACCGTTAACAATGCATAGATCAATGCACTGAGTGCACCTGCCAGAGCAGATGCCAGAATAGCAATCACAAAGCTGTCTGTCTGATAGCCTGCCATAAAGCCTGCGCAGGCACCGATCGACATCATGCCTTCCACACCCAGATTCAGATGTCCTGTTTTTTCGGAAAGGATTTCTCCTACCGTACCATATAATAAAGGAGTTCCGGCAAGTACTGCCGCTACCAAGAATTTAATTACCATATCCATTATTTGTCTCCTCCTTTACTTCTGCCTACAAATTTATAGCGGACGAAGAATTCACAGCCCAAAATGAAGAATAAAATAATTCCCTGCAGTACATCCGCACAATCTGTGGAAAGTCCGAACGATGACTGTACAACACTGCTGCCCTTCTCCAGTACCGCAAACAGGAAGGAAACGATCAGTATCACAAAAGGATTCAGCTGTGACAGCCATGCAACAATGATCGCTGTAAATCCGACACCGCCTGCCACGTTCATAGTCAGCGTAACGTCTGAACCGCTTGCCTGGATCATACCGCCCAGTCCGCAGATCGCACCACTTAAAAACATCGTCTTTAAAATGATCTTTTTGACATTCATACCGGCATATCTTGCTGTATCCTGGCTGACACCGACAACACCGATCTCATAGCCGGACTTGCTGAACTTCAGGTATACAAATACCACTACAACGAGGATCAGTGCCACGATCCAGCCACACTGGATGCCTGCCACCTTATCCAGCGCCGCATTGGCATCAAATCTCTGGATCTTGGAGAAACCGTTTGCCGCAGGATCTCTCCATGGACCATCCTGCAGATAGGATACAAAATACATGGCAATGTAATTCAGCATCAGTGTAAACAAGGTTTCGTTTGTATTGAATTTTACTTTAAAGAACGCAGGGATCAGTCCCCAGAGACCGCCGCCCACAATACCTGCCACTGCCATCACCAGAAGCAGTACAACGTGATTCCAGTTACTGCAGTAAAGAGCGAAGAAGGAAGCACAGGTTGCCCCGAAAATCAACTGTCCTTCTGCACCGATGTTCCAGAAACGCATCTTAAAAGCAAGTGTCACACCGAGGGAGCAGATCAGAAGCGGGATCATGATCTTAACTGTCGCCTGTACAGCCATGGCACTTCTGAATGCACCGGTAATGATCGTGCCATAGATCACAAACGGATTATAGCCGATACACAGGATAAAAATACCTCCTGCCACAAGTGATAATAAAATAGCGAGCAGACGTAAAATAAGGATCTGTCTGTTTCCCATCTCCGCACGTTTGACCGTACGCAGAAGCGGTTCTTTTGTCTGTTTATTCATTTGTCTGCCCTCCTTTCGTCGTTTCTTCCACAGCATCTTCCGTATCGCCGGTCATCAGCATACCGATCTGTTCCTTGGTCGCTGTTCTGGCATCTAAGATACCTGTGATCTTACCGTGGCACAGTACCATGATCCGGTCGGAAAGCTCTAGAAGCACATCCAGATCTTCTCCGATATACATGACTGCCACATTTTTCTTCTTCTGTTCATTCAAAAGATCATAGATCACATAAGAGGAATTGATATCCAGTCCTCGCACCGGATAAGCCGTGATCAGCAGATTCGGTTCTGATTCGATCTCACGTCCCAGAAGAACCTTCTGTACGTTACCTCCACTCATCATGCGCACAGGCGTCTCAATACCTGGCGTTACAATACTCAGCTTCTCTACCAGCTTCGCCGCAAGCTCCTTTGCCGGTTTTCTTCTGACAAACGGCCCTTTGCCTGCTTTATAGCTCTTGAGCAGCATATTATCTGTCATACCCATCGTGGAAACAAGTCCCATACCAAGACGATCCTCCGGTACAAAGCTCATACTAATACCCAGATTGATAATTTCGGAAGGTGTCTTGCCGAGCAGATTTGTCTTTTTATAAAGGATCGCTCCTTCTTTTGCCTGCATCAGACCTGCGATCGTCTCGCAAAGCTCTTTCTGACCACTGCCTGCCACACCTGCCACACCGAGGATCTCACCTTTTTTGATCTCAAAGGAAATATCATCCAGCCCCTTTGAGCCATCCGGCTTGTCGACCGAAAGATCTACGACCTTTAAGATCGTATCCACATGCTCCGGCTTCGGTCTGTCGATTTCCAGACTGACTTTTCTGCCGACCATCAGCTCTGTCAGCGTCTGTTTATTACTTTTGGCTGTTTCTACCGTTTCAATACTCTTTCCTTTGCGCAGGATCGTCACACGGTCACTGATCTCCAGCACTTCCTGCAATTTATGCGTGATAATGATGATCGCACAGCCTTTCTCCTTCATCTTGCGGAGAATATCAAAAAGCCGTTCCGTTTCCTGCGGTGTCAGAACCGCTGTCGGCTCGTCCAGGATCAAAATATCCGCACCTTTATATAAAACCTTTACGATCTCTACTGTCTGCTTCTCGCTGACACTCATTTCGTAGACACGTTTTTCCGGTTCAATTTCCAAACCAAATTTATCACAGATTTCCTTGATCTTCTGACTCAGTTCCTTATCTGTGAGTCTCTTTCCCTTTGTTCCGATCACAATATTATCCATTGCACGGAACGACTCCACCAACTTAAAATGCTGATGGATCATACCGATTCCGAGATGCATCGCATCTACCGGCGAATTGATCGCCACGGTCTGTCCGTTTACCAATATTTCCCCGCTGTCCGGATGATAAATACCGGAAAGCATATTCATCAGGGTTGTCTTTCCTGATCCGTTTTCTCCAAGCAGTGCCAGGATCTCACCCTTTTTTACCTTCAGATCGATCTGATCGTTTGCAACCACACTACCGAAGGTCTTCGTTATTTTTTTACATTCGATTGCATAATCTGCCATACTCAACCTCTTTGTATCTTGCCTGTTTTCTTCCCTATAAAATTCAAGGGGGACCGCCATTCGAGAGATCCCCCTTGATTTAATTGACTTATACAGTCAAACATGTTTTATTTTACAACTACGTTCTTGAAGTACCAGTTCATATTGCCTGTGATATCAGCATCAGACATATGCTCGCCTTCTGTACCTACTGTAGAGCCGTCGTTTGTTTCGATCACACCGTCGAATACATCCCAGTCACCGGATTCGATCTTAGCTGTAGCTTCGTCGATTGCTTCCTGTGTACCCTCTGCTGCAAAATCAGCAAGTGGTGCAATGTTTACAAGACCGTCACTCATACCACCATAGTAGTTAGAGCCATCCCATGTACCGTTGATCACGGATTCAACAGCCTGTGTATAGTATGCTGACCAGTCCCACATAACGGAAGTGACAGTTGCCTTTGGCGCATCCTTTGACATATCTGAGTTGTAACCAACACCAAATACGCCTGCCTGTTCAGCTGCAAGCTGTGGGTTTGGTGTATCGCAGTGCTGTGCGATCACATCACAGCCTGCATCGATCAGAGCCTGTGCAGCCTGTGTCTCACCTTCCGGATCATACCAGCTGTTTGTAACCTTTACATATACTTCACAATCAGGATTTACAGAATAAGCGCCCATTGCGAATGCATTGATACCACCAGTACACTCTGAGTTTTCCTGCCCCATTGCTGATACATAACCAAGCTTATTTGTTGTTGTCTTCAGGCCTGCTGCAATACCTGCAAGGTATCTTGCCTGATAGATTCTGCCAAAGTAGTTATTGAAGTTTGTGCCGTTTGATTTATAACCTGTTGCATGAGAGAAAATAACATCCGGATATTCTGCAGCAAGCTGTTCACATGTATCCATGTAACCCCAGCTTGTAGCGAAGATGATGTTGCATCCTTCTTCAACACATTCCAGCATTGCATTTTCAATTGCTGTTGTGTCACCGTCATCTACATTAATTTTACGAACGATCTGATCATCAGACAGACCTAATGTCTGCTGCATACCTACGATACCCTGATCATGTGCATAAGAGTAACCGCTTCCTGTTGCAGGATCACCAATGTGGATCACACCAACCTTGATATCCTCTTTTGCGATAGCCGGCATAACGCCTGCTTTGTCAGCTGCATCTGCTGTCTCATCAGTTGCTTCGTCTGTAGCTGCATCTGTAGCTTCGTCACTTGCTGCATCTGTTGTCTCTTCTGTCTGAGCTGCATTGTCAGCTGCATCATTGCTCGCACCGCAAGCACATAAAGAAGCAACCATAGCAACAGAAAGAAGAATGCTTAATAATTTTTTCTTCATAATGTCCTCCTCTTTAGACCTTTCATGAAATTTTAAACTACAAAAGTTACTTTATATTATTTTTTTGCAAATTTCAACACCCATTTTCAAATTATGTGCAATGCTCCCGCGTATTTATGCACACAATCCGGCAAAGTGCGCTATTCCCATGCCAGCTCCGGCTTCTTATCGCGGAACATCAGGTCTTTAACCGCATCCTTTGCAGGCTTGTTTTCAAATAAGATCTCATTGACCTCTTCAATGATCGGCATATCGATCTTATATTTCCGTGAAAGCTCTCTGGCTGCCTTTGCGGAATAAACCCCTTCTACGACCATCTTAACCTCAGCCATGGCTTCTTCCATCGTCTTACCCTGTCCCATTAAGATCCCCGCTCTTCTGTTGCGGGAATGCATGGAAGCACAGGTCACGATCAGATCGCCGATTCCGGAAAGTCCTGTAAATGTCTCCGGCTTACCGCCCATAGCGACACCCAGGCGCGAAATTTCCGCAATTCCTCTGGTGATCAGAGCTGCTTTTGTATTATCTCCACAGCCGAGTCCGTCTGCGATACCTGCTGCCAGTGCCACAACATTTTTCAGTGCCGCACCGACCTCGATTCCCAGAATATCAGGGCTTGTATACACGCGGAAATATGCATTGTTCATAAAAATATTCTGGATATATTCCGCTGTCTGCTTTGTCTTTGCACCGACTACACAGGTCGTCGGCATATCCTTTCCGACTTCTTCCGCATGGGAAGGTCCTGACAATACGGCAACATCCGCCTGTGGGATCTCCTGCTCGATGATCTGGGATAAGGTCATCAGCGTATGTTCTTCAATTCCCTTTGCTACATTGACAATGATCTGCCCTTCTGCCACAAACACGCGCATGGACTTTGCCGTACTTCTTGTAAAGGAAGAAGGGACAGCCAGTACAAGCAGATCTTTTCCTTCGATCGCTTTCTTTAAATCTGTTGTAAACTCCATGCTTTCCGGCAGTTTCACACCCGGCAGCTTATCGACATGCTCATGCTTTTCCTGCAGCATTTTTACTTCCGCTTCTATAATAGACCACACGATCACATCATGTCCGTTGTTTGCAAGCAGTCTGGAAAGTGCTGTTCCCCAGCTTCCAGCGCCGATCACACCAATTTTTGCCATTTTTTAATCCTCCTTGTTAGCCTTAAACAGATACGTCTTTCGTTCTGTTCCCGCAAATAATCTCTTGATATTTTCTTTATGTCTAACAAATGCCATGATCATCAGGAATATACCGACCGCATACATTTCCAGAAGTGCAGGCTGGCTCATGCCAAAATATCCCTTCTGTCCTAAAACGATCAGCTCTGTGATAAATCCGATATAGACAGCCAGTGAACCGACCGAAACATAATGTGTTGTAAAAAACAAAATACAGAAGACCGGTATTGCCACGATGAGGAACGGCCAGTGAAATGCCAGGATCAGCCCTGCTGTCGCCGCAATTCCTTTTCCGCCCTTAAACTGCAGATAAAACGGGAAATTGTGTCCCAGAATAGCACCGGCTGCCGCATAGAGTGATAACAGCGGCAATATATCCGGATATGTGTGTTTAAAAAGCAATCTGACAAGTTCTACTGCAAAAAAGCATTTAAAAACATCTCCTAAAAATACGATCAGTCCCGCTTTTTTCCCAAGCACACGTAATGCATTTGTTGTGCCTGCATTTCCACTTCCATGCTCCCTGATATCAATATGGTTCATCTTTCCATAAATAAATGCCGTCTGGAACAGACCGAACACATAACCGATCGCCAGACAAATAACTCGTTCCATTTTCCTGCCCTCGCTTGTTTATCCTGATTATCTCTTTTATTGATCCTTCTCTTTCCGCTCCCGGATAATGAAATGCAGCGGTGTTCCTTTAAAGCCAAAGGTATCTCTGATCTTATTTTCGATATATCTTGTATAAGAGAAGTGCATCAGCTGCTTGTCGTTAACAAATATCACAAAGGTCGGCGGTTTTACAGCAACCTGTGTGATATAGTACAGTCTGAGGCGCTTGCCCTTGTCGCTCGGTGGCTGCTGGAGTGCAACTGCTTCTGCCATGATCTCATTGAGCACGCCTGTTGCAACACGCATGGACTGGTTCTGCTCTACCATGTCGATCAGCTCATACAGCTTTCCGATACGCTGTCCTGTCTTTGCTGAGATAAAGGTGATCTCCGCATATGGCATAAATGACAGGATCTGTCTGACCTTCTCTGTAAAGCGGTAGATCGTCTTATCGTCCTTTTCCAGTGCATCCCATTTATTGACAGCAATGATAATGCCCTTACCACGTTCATGTGCAATTCCCGCAATCTTGGCATCCTGCTCCGTCACACCTTCCAGTGCATCGATCAGAAGGATCACAATATCCGCACGTTCCACAGCAGAAACCGTACGCACGATCATATACTGCTCCAGTTCCTCTTTGATCTTATTTTTGCGGCGAAGTCCCGCTGTATCGATAAAAATATATTCTTTTCCGTTATAGGTCACTTCTGCATCGACTGCATCTCTTGTCGTACCGGCGATATCGGATACGATCAGTCTGTTTTCCCCAAGCAGCTTATTGATCAGGGAGCTCTTTCCGACATTCGGTTTTCCGACGATTGCAATACGCGGTCTTTCATCCTCTACATCTTCAGCTGTATCATCCGGAAAATGCGATACAACCTCATCCAGCACTTCTCCGATGCCCTGTCTGTTTGCCGCTGAGATCGCCATTGGTTCTCCGATGCCCAGATTGTAAAATTCATACACATCGAGCATCATCTTTTCATAGCTGTCTACCTTATTGACAACCAGAATGATCGGCTTCTTTGACCGTCTGAGCATGTCTGCCACCTTGGCATCCGCATCTACCAGTCCCTGTTTGACATCTACCATAAATAAAATAACATCTGCCGTATCGATCGCGATCTGTGCCTGCTCACGCATCTGTGAAAGGATGATATCCTTGCTGTCCGGCTCAATACCGCCTGTATCGATCAGTGTAAAGCTGTAATTCAGCCATGTCACATCTGCATAGATACGGTCTCTTGTAATACCCGGCGTATCCTTTACAATAGAAATACGGGAACCCGCAAGGGCATTGAACAGGGTTGATTTTCCGACATTCGGACGCCCAACCACCGCAACGATCGGCTTTCTTTTTCTATTTTCCATATGCTCTCCTTTATACGATAAACTACTTTCTGATGCGGATCTTCTTTACGCTGCTCCACTTTGACTTGGAGGAGCCATTCACACCACACTCTGACATAATAGGTTTTATTTTTTTCCATATTGATTTATATTACAATATTCAGATTGAGTTGTAAAGTGGTCAGCCCCTGTCCGGCAGACCACGCCCTGTATTTTAGCTTGTCTTTCCCTGTTATGTATGCTATAAATAAGAATGGATTTTAACTGCACATATCTTAGGAGGGAATCATGCCAAACTTAGTTGAACTCGAATCCGCAATGCCGGTTGCTCCGCTGAAGCTTTTAGCACTTGACAGCTGTAAGGAGCTCGGTGACCGTGTCAACGAATATCTTGTGGATTTTCGCAAAAATGTACATAATGATATCAAACAGGATCCCGCATTCCGCGGTTATTCTGAAGAAAATTATCTGATCAAGGCTGCCTGTCCACGTTTTGGAAGCGGTGAAGGCAAGGGCGTCTTATCCGAATCTGTCAGAGGTAAGGATGTCTTTTTAATGGTCGATGTATGTAACCACAGTCTGACCTATACGGTCAACGGTTATGAAAACCACAAATCTCCGGATGATCACTACCAGGATTTAAAGAGAATGATCGCTGCTATCGCAGGGAAAGCACACAGGATCAATGTTATCATGCCTTTCTTATATGAAGGCAGACAGCATAAAAGAAGCGGCCGTGAATCGCTTGACTGCGCTTATGCACTCAAAGAGCTGAGTGAAATGGGTGTTTCCAACTTCATTACGTTTGATGCCCACGATCCGCGTGTCCAGAATGCGACACCACTGAAGGGCTTCGATAATTTTACACCGCCGTACCAGTTCATCCGTTCTCTGCTCCGTTACGAGAAGGATCTGATCATCGATAAGGATCATATGATCGTGATCAGTCCGGATGAAGGTGCTCTTGACAGAGCAGTCTACTTCTCTTCCGTACTCGGTGTTGATACGGGTATGTTTTACAAGCGTCGTGATTACTCCAAGGTCGTAAACGGCAAAAATCCGATCGTAGCACATGAATTTTTAGGAGATAATATCGAAGGAAAGGATGTTATCATCATTGATGACATGATCGCATCCGGCGGTAGTATGATCGACACAGCCAAGCAGTTAAAGGCAATGAAAGCAAAGCGTGTATTTGTCTGCTGTACTTTCGGTCTTTTCACGGAAGGGCTTGCAGCCTTTGATGAGGCTTATGCAAACGGTGTGTTTGACCGCGTTGTCTGCACCAACCTGACGTATCTTCCACCGGAAATTTTAGAGCGTGACTATTTTGTCACTGCAGATATGAGCAAGTTCCTTGCCAGCATTGTTGATTTTATGAATCATGATATTTCCATGGGAAATGTACTGACACCGACAGAGAAGATCCATGAGGTGCTTGCGAAGTACAATGCCCGGGAGGATGTGCTGATCTAGATAGAATAAATAATATATAATCCCCGCGGTGGCAGACAGACGCAATCACGTTTGACTCCCCTGCGATTTGTCTCGGTCACATTTTACCGGGCTCTCGTCACATAAGTGCTCCGTGATCGCTCGCTCCGGTAAAGTGACCGACAAATCTCAGTCGTCTACACTATCGATTGCTTACTGTCTGCCACCGCGGGGATTTTTACAGCTTAACAGTGTATCATAGATCTGCATATCAGTGAAAATCCTTGATTACAAAACGTATTCTTACAAGCATACCATTATAAAGAGTTGAAAATCTGTCACAACCGATTGGCTTGTTGCTTATATTCCTTGTAAATTGGCAGATCATATTTATATTCTATTTCTGAATCGTTATGAAAGAATATAAAAACGGCTCCTGCATGACAAGAAATGCGATTAGCTGTGTATGCGTCTTTCTACTTGGCTAAGTACTGACAAGATATATGGTGCCACGACAAGGATGTCGTGGCAGCGAACCTGAGACATGGATGTCGAATGTTCGCGTGCCATATAGATTGACAGTACGTGCCCTAGTAGAAAAGCATATGCAGCGTGCATACCTGTCATGCAGGAGCCGTTTTCTTTCATACTTACATAAATTTCTATACCATTACTCTATGCCATGTTAATGCGTATTATCCGTATACGCCGGGAAGTCGATGCTGACCTTGAACAGATCCCCGTCCAGATAGATCTCAAACTCTCCGCCCTGCGCTTTCACAAGATTCTTCGCAATGGAAAGCCCCAGTCCGCTTCCTTCCGTGCTGCGGCTGACATCCCCTCTGATGAAACGCTCCGTCAGCTCATCCGCCGCAATATTCAATGGCTGTGCGGAAATATTCTTGACCGTTATCTCAATTCTGTTTTCATTCGTTGTGCCTGCGTCATAAGTTTCATTTGTATTTCTGCTTTCCCTTTTACCGGTCTGACACATATCATCTGCAGCATAACAGTGTTTCATAGCTGTGGTACGTCTGACATCACAATACACTCTCGTTCCCTGCATCGCATATTTATAAATATTTCCAAACAGGTTATTGAGGACACGCCATGTTCTGTCGGAATCCGCCCAGATCAGGTAAGGCTTCTCTCCTTCCTTCGGCTCCACATCTGCCACGATCTGCAATCCCTTTTCTTTCCATTTGTCCTCATATTCTCCGATCGCCTGTGTAAACAGCTCGGAAACATTGAGCTGCCCCATCTTCAGTGTAATATTACCGGAGCTGATCTTGCTTGCTTCTACCAGATCCAGTGTCAGTCTTTTCAGACGCTGTGATTTTTCATCCAGTATCCTGATATATTCCTGTGCCTTTTCATTTTGGATATCTTCCCGTTTTAAAAGATCCACATAGTTGATAATGGAGGTCAGCGGCGTTTTGATATCGTGTGATACATTCGTGATCAGATCTGCTTTCAGTCTTTCATCCTTCATACTGATCGTCACGGCGTTTTGTACAGCATTTCCGATCTGATTGACCGCCTCTGCCATTACCTTGTTTTCGCCGTACATTTTCTCTGTATCGATCTGGTATGCAAGATCACCCTCAGAGATCCTTGTGATTCCTTCCACGATTTTCTCCCGTGTCCGGTTGCTGTAATAAATATAAAGCCCATACAGTATGATAACGATCAGATCAAGGAAAATAGCTATGCCGATCACACCGACACCAGCAAAAAACAGGTTTACCAGAAACAGTCCCAAAAGTCCGCCATACACCGGTACAAAGCTGCGGACGGCAAGTGACCGGTGGTTGATCACAGATCTGATACCTCTGCAGATCACATGGATGCACTTTTTACATACTATCTTCACAATATGCAGAATTTTATAACAGATACTGTTCTTCCAGAACGTCCCTGCCTTGATCCTTCTGACCAGAGATCCTGTGTAGGCAAGCAGCAGCAAATATAACAGGAAAAATGTCAGGAGCAGAATACCGCAAAATATCTTTGCCCCGATCTGCCCGCTGTAAGTGTCATATCCACTGCCACTCAGGCTTGCCGCGATCTCCAAGCCAACGCCGCCAATCAAAACAGCACTGCCGATCGCAATGGCCGCTGCCAGCTCTGTATACCATGTGTCAAAATAACGCAGCTGCTCTTTTTCCCGTTTTGGCTGCATAATGATAAATGCAAGATAGCCTGCAAGTGCAAACAACGCCAGTACCCCTGCGATTACAAGCAGCATCCAAAAGCCCATCAGAGGCAGTTTGTTTTTCAGCATCGTATAGCTTTTTGCTGCCTGTGCATAAGTATCATGCCCATTCCATTTGCCAAGCAGCTTTGAATTTGTTCCCTGATCTGCCTGTGTACGCACGCAGATATACAGCTTACCGCCTTCCGGAAAACTGTAACGATAGGAATGGAGCAGGCTCTTATACGGCACTTCATTCCCTGCTTTTACCCCATCACATACAAGCTCATCCGTATCATAGTCATAGCACATATAGACGCCACATTCCTGCATGGCAGTGATAAGTGCATCTGTATCCTTACTGCGGTCCAGATTCGTATACTGTACCTTACCGGATGGATCCACCATCAGATATTTTAAATTCATATCTTCTTTAAGAACCTGCTTATAGCTGTTATAAATTGTATAGTTTGTCGCAAGATCACATGCTGCCTGCTGCACAGCCTGTTCCACATTTGCATAAGTCATTCCATCGGGAAGTGTCAGATCATACAGACTGTCCATATTGACCGGCTTGTATTCTTCGATCAGTCTGTCCATTGTCTGTTCTGCGGTATCAGACTGCTGCTCTTCCGTTTCATCCGATAATGCTGCTTCATCTGTTGTGTAAGCAGTGTCTGTTTCTGTACTGTATTCGCCTTCTGCCATCTCATCCGCTGTCTCTGCTGCGATCATATAGGAGACAGTCTCTTCGTCTTCTGCCGTTGTTTCCATACTTTTCTCCGGTATGCTTTCCGTAGAACCGTATGACTCATAGCCGAACCCATCCTCACTATTCCACCAGGCGATCAGATCCCCTGTTTTGTAAATGAGTTTTGGCAGCTCCACCTCCGGCTTGATAGTTCTTTTCCTGTTGTTATAGGCAAATATATCGATTTCTTTATCGGAATCATACTTTCCGTTCTTTTCCATCTGCGAGCTGACAGCCATATATTCCGAAAGCTGTGACAGATCGGCATGCAGGAAATCATAAAATATACTCGTCTGCTCAAAATTTTCTTCGTCTGTAAACAGATCCAGCGTATAATAGCTTCCCTGTCTGTTTACCACATTCATGGAATATCCCAAAAATGCCAGTACAAAAGCCATTCCCATGGCACATATCTGAGAAAACGTACCGGCGATCAGCCGCCTGTTTTCTTTTAACCAATTCTTCATTCTTATTTTCCTACCTCTTTTGCAGAATTTCTTCTGCTGCTTCCTTTTTATCTGTTACTTTTCAATCTTATAGCCTACGCCCCACACAACCTTCAGATAGCGCGGTTCCTTTGGATTGATCTCTATTTTTTCACGAATATGACGAATATGTACCGCTACCGTATTTTCCGCGCCATAGGCTTCTTCGTTCCAGATGCTTTCATAAATCTGCTGCGTCGAGAACACTCTGCCCGGATTCTGCACCAAAAGAAGCAGGATCTGATATTCGATCGGTGTTAGCTTGACCTGCTCTCCATCTACTGTGACGATCTTGGCATCATCATCGATCTCCAGAGAACCGACTACATAATTCTTTTTGGTGCCTGCACAGCTTCCCAGCATTGTGTATCTGCGTAGGCTTGATTTCACACGTGCCACGAGCTCTAACGGATTAAACGGCTTTGTAATATAATCATCTGCTCCGACATTCAGTCCCAGTATTTTATCTACATCTTCTGATTTGGCAGATAACACCAGAATCGGGATCGCTGAAAAGCTGCGGATCTTGATCATGGCGTGAATTCCATCCATCTCAGGCATCATAATATCAATAAGCAACAGCTGGATATCCTCTTTTTGTAAAACGTCAATTGCTTCTCTGCCATTATACGCCTTAAAAATCTGATAACCCTCCTGTGACAGATAAATACTGATCGCCTCCACGATCTCCTTATCATCGTCACATACCAGAATATTTGCCATTTCTTTCACCTCCTGAACCTATCGTACAAAAAGAATCTTAAAAGCCGGATAGGAAAAAGTTTAAGATTCCCTTAAGATTTCTCATTCAAGTTTTCATTATATCGGCTTTATCCTGTAAAAACCACAGTTTTTATAAAAATTGTGTAATACCGGGCTTTGGCTCATTACTCACGTAAATAAACAGCCCGGCTCACGCAAAGGCAATTTGCATGAGCCGGGGCATTATCTGTTCCTGCATTGCAGTTATGAGCAGGAACTATATGAGGTTTGAAAAAATTGTAATTATCTTTTATTCAGTTTCTCTGACTGCCTGACGTACCGGAAGAATACAGCCGGGCGAAACACTCAGCTCATCAATTCCCATCTTGATGAAAATATTTGTCAGGGAAGTATCCGCACCAAGCTCGCCGCAGATGCCTGCCCAGATGCCCGCCTTGTGAGCATTGTCTATTACCATCTGGATTTCTTTTAAAACTGCCGGATGGTGTGCATTATAAAATGGATCCAGCTTTGCGTTCTGCCGGTCGATCGCCAGCGTATACTGCGTCAGATCATTTGTACCGATACTGAAGAAGTCTACTTCTTTAGCCAGATTTTCACTTTCAAATACTGCTGCCGGTGTTTCGATCATAATGCCTTCTTCCACATCTCCGATCTGAATGCCTTCTGCCAGAAGCTCATTCTTTACCTTTGCGGAGATTTCTTTGATTTTTAAAACTTCATCTATGGAAATGATCATCGGATACATGATTGCCAGATTTCCGAAAGCACTTGCCCTGAAAAGCGCACGAAGCTGTGTTTTAAAAATTTCCGGTCTTGTCAGACAGATACGAATCGCCCGATAGCCAAGAGCCGGATTATCTTCTTTATCCAGATCAAAATAATCTACCTGTTTATCAGCTCCTATATCAAGTGTCCGAATGATCACCTTCTTGCTGCCCATCGTTTCCACAACCTTCTTGTACGCCTGGAACTGTTCTTCTTCTGTCGGATAATTGTCTGCTTCCAGATACAAGAACTCACTTCTGAACAACCCGATACCGCCTGCATCATTATCAAGGACAGAAACAAGATCTGAAGGATTTCCGATATTGGCATACAGATTTATCTTTTTCCCTGATTTCGTAATATTTTCTTTTCCCTTCAGCATCTGTAAAAGCTTCTTCTGTTCTTCATCCTGCAGCTTTTTCTTAAAGTATTCTTCCAGCACCGGCATTTCCGGATCTACAATGAATTTTCCTTCATAGCCATCCACAATGCCGTTTTTTCCGTCCCATTCTTCACTGATCTGCACACCAACCAGCGCTGGGATTCCCATTGTTCTGGCAAGAATGGCTGTATGGGAATTTGCTGATCCCAGTCTTGTCACAAAGGCAAGCAGTTTGCTTTTATCCATCTGCACCGTTTCACTCGGTGCCAGATCATCCGCTACAATAATCACAGGTTCATCACCGATCTCGCTGCTTCCGTCGTTACCGCACAAAATAGTCAGGATACGGTTTGTAATGTCTTTGATATCTACAGCACGTGCCTTAAAGTATTCATCATCCATACCGGCAAACATTTCTGCAAAGTTATCACCTGTTGTTGCGATCGCATACTCTGCATTGACATGCTGTGCTCTTATGATATTTTCTATAGAATCCTTATAGTCATCATCATCAAGCATCATGGCCTGTACATTGAAGATTTCCGCATTCGCTTCTCCGACCTCTGCCACAGCCTTATCATAAAGTGCACCAAGCTGCTGCTCTGCTTTTTCCTTTGCCTCCATGTATCGTGCAAGCTCAGCTTTCTCGTCCTCGATCTTTGTTCTTACAATGACATTTTCCGTTTTTTTATAAAAATGGATCTTGCCGATGGCAACCCCGTTAAAAACCTTTTTTCCTGCCTTTGTTTCCATACCGCTTCTCCTTCTTTTCAACCAGACATCTTTTAGAGATTTTCTTTAAAGAATGCTTCCAGCTCACTTGCTGTTGCCTCTTCGTTTTCACCCTCTACTGTGACAGTAATGGTTTCGCCCTTTAAAATACAAAGCGCCATCAGTGCCATCAGTTTTTTTGCCTCTGCGCTTTTCTCACCCTTGTGGATCAGAATAGTATCTGTATACTTCTTTGCTTCCTTTACTAAAAGTCCTGCCGGCCTTGCATGCAAACCTACCGGATCTGTAATTGTGTATTCATATGATTTCATTTTTGTTTCCTCCTATTATTTTATTCTGTATGATCATGCTAATACATAACGGAAGATAGCCTTTGCTACACCGTCTTCTTCGTTTGTATCTGTTACCGCATCTGCTATTTTTTTGATCTTTTCTGTGGCATTTCCCATTGCGACTCCAAATCCTGCGGTTTCAAGCATTTCTATGTCAAGCTCCTGATCGCCAATCGCAAGTGTGTGCTCCGGATCTATCCCGAGCTTATCACAGATCGTCAGAAGCGCCTTTCCCTTGTTTGCCCCTTTTGGCAGGATTTCCAGATATTCCGCATCGGAACGTGCAAAATCCATACTATCGTATTGTGGACTTTTCAGTTCTTCCCTGATTCTGTCGATCATCTTTGCTTCCGCACAGAACAGAAGCTTGTTCGGTCCTGTTTTTTCTTGTTCAAATCGCTGTCTGAGCTTATAAAAATCTACCGTCTGTGACTGAAAGCTGATCAGACCGCATTCCCGTCTCGTATAAGCATCCTCTCTTGACACATACCAGTTATTTCCCTTGTATGCCCACAGAGGGACTTTATATTTATCCGCCAGCCTTTCCAGTATCTCTGTCATTCTGTAAGGTGGCATCGTATCATCACAAATGCATCTGCCATTCATCGTAATATAAGTCCCCGCCATGCTCCCTTCAATACAGGAGAATCCGATCTGTTCCTCTACAATCCTGATCGCATGCGGCATTCTGCCTGATAAAAGAGCAATGTGGATTCCTTCCCTTCCGGCTCTGTAAAGTGCTTCCTTGGCACCGGGCGATACCTTCTTCCTGCTGTCAAGCAATGTACCATCCAGATCCAGACAGATGAGTTCATATTTATTTGCCATAGCCCTCACTCTCTATTACCTGTAATATCTTATTAACATTGTTCTTTCCGTTTTTAATACCGAGATTCAATACCGCTGCCCCCAGAAAGCCAAGTATCAGGAGAATGATGCCTGTAATCTTCATCAAAAGAGACTGCGTCTGATTGACAAATCCCAGATACGTTACCGCCGCACCTACAGCAGATAATCCAAGTACCATATTTTTCCAATGTCCGATCGTGCGGATTGCCCTAAGCTGTGCATCGGCTTCTTTTATCAGAAATTTCTTTTTTTCACCAGTCATGTGTTTTCTCCTTTTATTGATTTTCGCCGGCTCTTTTGCCGGATCGTCATCAGACAGCTACATATTTCTAAAGTATTCTAAAGTTTTGCCGGATGGCGGCAGACCATCCGTATCATGTCAAGTATCGCAGATACACGTTGCTGCCTCGCTCATCTGCGAAGCAGATTTTACATGAGCGAGGTTCCAACGAAGGTCTGAATACAGTATTTTAGTAAGCGAGTCCCGGGTTGAAGAATCCGATTACAACACCGACAAACGCGATTACTACCAGAAGTAACATAACTTTAACCGGTGACATTTTCTTCTTTGCCATCAGATACCAGCAAAGCATAACAAATGCTGCGGTCAGAGAACCTGGCAGGACTTCATTTAACTTATCCTGCAATACCAGATAAGCTTCTCCTGCATCATTATACAGCTTGAAAGAAGTCGTAACACTGACCCATGTCGCTGCTACTGCTCCGATGACGATACCACCGAGTACGGATACGGAATCACGGATTGCTTCTCCCTGCGGTCCAACCAGAAATTCAACTGCTTTTCCACCAAGCTGATATCCCTTGAAGTATAAAAACTTCATACCGAAATATGCGAATAAGTTCCATGCGATGATATAGAAAATTGCACCGATCGGAGAACCACCTGTTGACATACCGAGTGCAATACCCAGTAAGATTGGGATCACCGTTCCAACTATGAGCGAATCACCGATTCCCGCCACAGGTCCCATCAGACCGGCTCTCAGGCCATTAATCGTTTCCTCGTCCACACCATCTTCTCCATTTGCTCTTGCTTCCTCAAGACCTGCCGTGATACCGACTACAACAGATCCTAACTGAGGCTCTGTATTAAAGAAGGCTGTATAGGTGTTCACCGCTTCTGCTTTTTTATCTTCATCATCATAAAGTTCTTCTATCAGCGGAAGCATTGCGCAAAGGTAACCGAATGTCTGCATATGCTCCTGCGAGAAGCATGTTAAATGTCCATAATACCAGTTATGGAAAGATTTTAATAATGTCTTTTTTGATAATTTCTTTGCCATTTAAATATCCTCCTCGTCATCATCATATGTACCAGCTGCTGCCGGCTTTGCTACAGATAACATTTTGATCTTGTAGAAAATGATTGCAAACATACCTGCCACAATCGTTGCACCTACCAGATTAACTCCCATGGTTCCTGCCAGAACAAAGCCAAAGAAGAAAGGAACAAAGTCTGCTGCTTTTTTCACGATCTGCTTCAACAGGATCGCAATACCGACACATGGAAGAAGTGCACCTACGGTAAATAATGTCTTCATTGCAAGTCCATCCATTGGAAGTGCTGTTTTGATCAGTTCAACCACACTTGCACCAAGCTTACACATAACAAGTGTAGGAATGAAGGAGCAGATAATGTGGGAGATCCATGGAAGACCCATATCTACGAGATAAAGCTTTTTGTATTCTCTTTTTTCTACTGCTTTCCAGCCGATATGCTGCCATAACAGATTGATCGTTGCTGTTCCGTAGAAAAGTACTGTACCAACTGTACCTACCATTGCACCAAAGCTTGTTGCAAGTGCTGTACCCTGTGCGCTGTCTGCTTCAAGACCGTAGCTCTTCAGTGCTACCATTGCAAGCGGGATACCGATATAGCTGACTGCACGGACATCGGCAGATACTGTTCCGCCCGGTGTTACAAGTGCGATATAGATAAGCTGCATTGCACAGCCTACAATAATACCTGTTGGGATATCACCAAGAATGATACCGCAGACAAGACCGCCTACCAAAGGTCTGCCAAGTGTATAGTTACCAACTGAGGTTCCGCCCATACCCGGCATACTTGATAAACAAGCAAACACGGCTAAAAGAGCGGCCTGAATCCAACTGATTGTCATAATTATTTCCTCCTAAGTCAAATTAATGAAATCCGAACTGTCCTCTGAATTTTGTCCAGTTACCGATTGCTTCCTCTTTTAATAATGCGAACTCCACAGAATATCCTGCATTCCGGATATTTTCAAGAGCCTGTGCTTCTTCCTGTGTAATGGACTGGTTATTACCGAGCTTTGTAGCGCCCGGTCTGTCATTACACGGTCCGATGATCACAGTCTTGATCCCCGGCTGAAATCCCTGCTCTACCAGAATTTTTTCCATATCAACCGGATTTTTTGTGATCAGGAAATAGTTATCCTTGCTGGCAAGTACCTTTTCGCATTTTGCTGCAAATTCATCCAGCGACCATACAAATGTTTTCTTTCCGCTGGCACTCTTATAAGCTGCCTTTAATACCGGATTGGCTGCTGCCGCATTATTGACTGCGATCAGTCCGTCGCAAGGGTACTCAAGTGCCCATCTTGTACATGTCTGTCCGTGGATCATACGATCATCTACTCTGATAAATGAAACTGCCATATTATTCTCTCCTTTACTTTGTGTTCTTAAATGTCATCGTCGTTTTCAAGTGGATCGATCCGGAATTCTCCGATCCCATCCTGTGCTTCGGAAATCAATGTGTCTTTTAATTCCTCTGTTGAAAGTTCATCCTTCGTCATAGCGGCTGTAAGTACCATCGGAAGATTCATTCCGCTGAACATAGTCGCCTGTGAAAGCAGTCCCTCCTGTGCAAGTACATTTGCGCTGACTGTAAGCGGAGATCCTCCGAGCAGATCCGCAAACAGAAGTATTTCATCCTCTTTTCCCACAACAGAAACCAGTTTTCTGAAGTTCTCCGCGAACTGATCCGCTCCCATTCCATTTTCAAGGCTTGTGGAAAGGATGTCCTCTCTGTTTTCCCCTGCCAGCATACCGAGTGCATTATGAAGTCCCGGTGCAAACATGCCATGACTGACCAATACTACATATTTCATTTTACTCCCTCCTTTGTTTTTTATTTTCTAAACAAAGTATAAAAAAAAGACAACACATACGCACCTTGCATGTGTCATCTCTTCTTTCAGATTTTTGTCATAATACCGCTGTGACAAATGTCATATTTTTCTGTTACTCACTGTAATATTGCATATTTTTCAGATATTTGTTGATCTCCCTGTTTTTTACGATCAGATCCATACTGATATTTTTATTGTCATCCATTACCGACTGCACAGCCCTGTCCACCTGATCCATTGCCTCCTCATAGCCTCTGAATGTGGGGGAAGTCACTGCATGCTCCAGCACATCATGCAGGATCTTTGTACTCATATTGACATGCGCTCCACTGTCCTGTTCCAGCACAAGCTCTGTCTCTTCCGACTCCGTTACCCGCTTCAGCACAGAAACGCCCTCCGAATAATCGAAAATCTCTTCCTGTATACGCGCATCGCCGGAAAGGAGCTTTATAAAATCCCATGCCAGCTTTTCCTGTGTCGTTTCTGCGTTCATGCCGACCAGCAGCGTATCAAGCTCTGAACAGTTCTCTCCGGAAGGTCCTGCCGGCATTTCCACACAGTCCCATTCAAATCCCGCATATTTTTTGATGCTGAGCGGATAAGATTTATAAGCCCGGTATTCCGAAAAGGACATTGGCATAAATGCAACCTTCCCGTTGTCAAACTCCTTGGCTGTCACATCATAGCCGCTGACAAGACTGTTCAGACGTTCCAGAAACTGAATGGATGCCACAACCTTCTCATCATTCAAACTACATTTTTTTCCCTCTGCATCAAACAACACAACACTGTTTTCTACAAAAGCATTTTTCCATGTATACCCGGTTACACCAAACTGATCGATCGTTCCGTTTCCGTCAGTATCTTTTGTAACAAGCTGACAGATCCGGTAAAAATCTTCCCATGTCCAGTTTTCCTTTGGCATATCAATGCCTTCCCGGTCCAAGATCGTCTTATTGACAAACATAAGCTTTGGCGCACATTCATATGGCATGGCATATTGCATTCCCATGTATTGTCCCGCATGCAGCGCCGGTTCATAATAATCATCCAGCAAAAGAGACGGATCCTTTTCGATATAGGTATCCAGCTTTTTCAATGCTCCTATCTGCGACAGATCCCCGAGATCACTGCCCAGCACAAAAAAAACATCCGGGGCTGTTTTCGCAAGCAGCTGTTGTGACAGCCACTCCGGATAATCGCTCTTCATAATACCGCTCACATAATTTACTTTGATATCAGCATGTGCTGCTTCAAACTGCCTGATCGCATCATCTATGATCTGATACGCACAGCCGTTCTGGACACCCCAGTAGCTGTCGGAAAACACGCCCACCGTGATCGTTCTGTCTGTTTTATGAATCATTCTTTTTAGTTGTCCTGTGCTAACCATTCCGAGTATAGCAAGAAGCAGGATGACTACGATCAGTTTTCCTGTTTTTCGTTTGTTGTCTGTTTTTTTCATTCGCTTCTCTCACATTTTATCTTTCAGATCATGGTATACCGCGCCTGTCTGAACAGCCCAGATCGCCAGCTGTGTACGATCTCTTAATCCCAGTTTGCTCAATATGATGCTCAGACTGTTTCTGACTGTCCCTTCCGAAAGGTTCAGTTTTATTGCAATCTCTTTATTGGAAAGTCCGCTTCCCACCTGTACAATGATCTGCCATTCATTTTCCTTCAGACTGTTTGACTGTAACTCATCTACCTGTATCGTCAGGTTGCTCTGCGCCATCTTAGAAAACAGCTTCACAACCTTGGATGCTATATCACCGTTGATCATGGCATTTCCCTGATATACCTTACGGATCGCATCCGACAGATCCTTCATGGATGCCCCTTTTAGCATATAGCCGCTTGCACCGTATTTGAGTGCATTAAACACATATTCATCATCGTCAAAGGTTGTCACAATGATGATCTTGATGTCGGGATAATTTTCTTTAATGATCTGCGTACAGACAACACCATCCATCTCCGGCATACGGATATCCATCAAAATAATATCCGGTCTGTTTTTACGCACCGAACGGACCACCTCAAGTCCATTCGCCACTGCATCCGTCACTTCGAAATCTGCCTCATTATTCAAAATGATCTGTAAACTCTGACGGATCAGTTCCTGATCATCCGCTATCAGTATTTTAATCATCTGCCTTCTCCTCTCCCCATCTGATCGGTATCTGTGCCTCGATCATAAAACCGTTTTCTCCATGATAAGAAAGCTGTCCACCGAGCAGCTGCAACCGTTCCTGCATATGATGCAGTCCGAATCCTTTCTGTACATTCTGACAGCCGATCCCATTATCCATGATGCTGATTGTCAGAAGATTGTACTCCCGTTCGATCCTGATCCTGATCTCTGTCGCTTTCCCATGCCTTATGCTGTTTGTCATGCTTTCCTGCACGATACGATAAATGGTATCCTCTTCATCCTGTGTAAACCCATTCAACCCGGTATCACAATCAAATGAAATGACCGCACCTGTTGTTTTTTCTGTTTCGGTAATCATCTGCACAAGTGCATCCTTGAGCATTGTCTTTTCCAGTGCATCCGGGCGGAGTGCGTTGATTGATCTTCGGACATCCTTCATCCCGTTTCTTGCAACATCCGCTATCACAGAAAGCTGTGCCTTGGCAGCAGCCGGATCGATGTCCAACAGCATCATACAGGCATCCAGCCCTGTAATAATACCGGTCAGTGCATGTCCGAGTGTATCATGGATTTCCCTTGCCAGGCGATTCCGTTCCTTTGTCTGTGTTGCGGCTTCCAGCTGTCTTGCCTGTATCAGAAGCTGTTCATTTTTCTGCGCCAGTTCTTCATTCAGGCTTAAGATCCTCTTTTTCTCACTCATCTGGTTTAATATCATTTCAACCATATAATAAATGAATACGAACAGATTCAGTGCATTTAAAAAAGTCAGGACTGCAGACAATAAAACAACTGCCTGATGATCATAATACATCCACATGGTTTTCAGCGAAACGATCGGATATATCACAGAGATCAGATTTGCATCAACCAGCAGATAGATCGCACAGATTGCAATGATCGCAAATACTCTTCGCCGCATATTTTGTATATACTGCATACCATCCGCCATGATCAGCAGCATAACACCCGCATATCCAAAATGTACCGCATTACATATGGAAATCCCCACCAGAATCTCCAATACAATTTTGCCTGCCAACTGCCAGCCATTTTTGCTGCGAAAGGACAACAGCAGCAACAGACATATGTAGTAACCAATCCCCAGTACAAAGGTATCCACGTAGCTTAGCGGCAGCTTACCTGCACTGTTTAAAAAGCTCTGTGCATTCTGATCCCGGATGATTCCTTTCACACTGCACATTGTCACAATCCCAATATAAACAAGTATCAGCAGGTTTAACTGCTTCATAAATGCAAACTGATATTTTGGAGTTTGATTTTCTTCCATGCCACGCTCCTTTTACTGCCAGCGTTCAATGCCATAATTATCAACATTTTCCTGTGTTACAAGTTCTACCGGAATATAGGTGTATGCCTCTACCTCTTTTCCCTCCAAAAGCATATAGATCTGTTCCGCCGCGGTCTTTCCGATCTTCGATGGGAACTGTGCTGCGGTAGCTTTCATCATACCTTCCTTAATCAATGCCTTCGAATCCGGTGATGCATCTACACCATATACCCCTACCCGGTCAAGCACGCCCGCTTCGTCCAGTGCTGCCACAACACCTACACTGGAAAGATCATTCAGGCAAAAAACATTGTCAAATACAATTCCCTTTTTCAAAAGCTCCTGCATCTTCGGAAGCGCAATTTCCTGCTGCCCCTCACATTCAATCCGTTCAACGATCTCTATTCCCTCACATTCCCGGACTGCATCCAGAAAACCTTCAATACGATCTCTGCCTGATTTTGTGCTCTGATGCTCCATCAGAACAACCTTTGCCTCTTTCGTCTGCGCTGCAAAATATTCTCCCACCTGTCTGCCTGCCGCATAATTATCAGAAGTGATCGTGCAGTCTACAAGCGTTTCATCCTTGACGTTGGAGTCCACTACAACAATATAAACACCCTTTTCCTTTGCTTTTTTCAGAACATCCGTCAGGCTTTCCAAATCTACCGGCGTCAGCACAAGCACATCAATCCCCATGGAAAGCATATCATTGATCTGCCCGATCTGCCGTTCCACGCTCAGAGCCGGATCCCGGAGCACCCACTGATCGCCTTCCGCCTCCACTCTCTGGATGATCTCTTCACTTACGATGTTATAAAATTCATTATTCATCGTCATGTAACTGGCACCGATCATATGCTGCTTATCCGCATCCAAAAGTCCCCCGTCATATTTTTTCAGGATACACCCCAGACAACCGAATACAAAGATCCATAGCAAAACGATCCCAATTACAAGAAATTTCTTTTTATTCATTGCATTCTTCCTCTGGGTATGTAAAATTCCATTCTCTCCTGCATGCTGTCATAAGATCCATGACATCCTTTGTATACGCAAGATACATTTCTTCCTGTTTATCCGCATGTGAAGCTATTGCATTTTCCATATCTGTAATCTCATATAAAAGTGCATCCTCTCTTCTTCCTGCCTGCACAAGCTCCGTTTCCCCATTCTCTGTATATGTGATCCGCGCTTCACACGCTCTCGGATATTCCATGATTTCAATATATCCCTTTTCACACGAGATCATGCCGCGTTTTGGATGCTTGGAATGTAAGGAAAGCATGATCGCCGCCATCTGCCCTTCCGCATTCATCAGAAGTAGTCCCTCCTGCTCATCTACACCGGTTGGTGCCATTTTCACAATGGACTTTACCTGCTCCGGCTTTGATGTCATAAACCATCTGCAAAGAGAAAGTGCATACACACCGATATCCAGCATTGCTCCACCGGCAAGATTTCTGTTAAAAAAACGATTATTCATATCGTACTCTTTATAGCTGCCAAAATTAACCGTCATCAGATTAACTGCACCAAGCTTTCCGGACTGTAGGATTTCATGAAGCCTGCGATAGATCGGCATATGAAAGATCGTCATGGCTTCTGCCACGACCACCCCTTTTTCTTCTGCCAGTGAAAGTGCCTCCGACAGTTCCCAGCTGTTTAATGTGACCGCCTTTTCCACAAGCACATGCTTTCCGTTAGCGATCGCCTGCTTCATAAAGGAAATATGTGTATTATGAGGCGTCGTGATATAAATGGCATCCACTTCCGGATCCGTGAACATTTCATCATACTGTGCATATACTTTTTTAATGCCGTATTTTTCCGCAAACAGAACCGCTTTTTCCCTTGTCCTGTTTCCTACCGCATAAATATGTCTTCCCTGTTTCTGCAGTGCCACAGTCATTTCGTTTGCAATCACACCGCAGCCTAATACCGCCCAGTTTATCTCTCTCATTTTATCACCTACTGCTTTCTTATTTTTACAGCTTCTGTTTTTCTGTCAGTTACTGATATTCCATGTCTACTGTTTTTTGTCATTCCTCTGTCCTGTTTTCTTTCAGGCATAAAAAAGCCCCAAGATTACCGCGTTTTCCGTTCGTTTTTCTGTGTGAGAACAGATATGCCGGATTATGTGCCGTGCAGACATTGGTCACTTCCAGATGCTCCGGCGTGATGCCCGCGTCTGTAAGCCACAGCCGATTGGCCAGCCATAGATCCAGCTGGTATTTGCCTTCCGCCTTCTGCTCCGGCTTCTGATATAAGAGCGTTTCCGTCCCGTTCATCCCTGCAAATGCTTTTTGAAATTCTTCTGCCACATCACTGCTGACCTCATAGCATTCCTGACAGATGGATGGCCCGATCGCCGCATGGATATCTGCCGGATCACAGCCAAATGCCGCATGCATCCGCTCCACCATCTTTTTACCCATACCGGCCACGGTTCCGCGCCAGCCCGAATGCGCCAGTCCGATCACTTCTCTGACCGGATCCACAAAATAAAGCGGTACGCAGTCTGCATAAAAGGTAGCCAATGCTAACCCTTTTTCGTTTGTGATCAGCCCGTCAATGTCCGCGTAATCCCGCTGTCTGTCGATACCCTTTCCGGCATCTTCCTTCGTAACGATCCTGATATTCGTCGTATGTGTCTGATCGGAGCAGACGATCCGGTCTCTTGTAATGCCAAGAACCTCTGCCACTCTGTCATAATTTTGCAGGACGCAGTCTCTGTCATCCCCACGCGTAAAGCTCAGGTTCAGGCTTTCAAAGATCCCGCTGCTTGTCCCGCCTGTCCGTGTTGTGAACAGATGTCTGACACATCCTGTCTTAGTCAGTCCCGGAAAAGTCAGGTATTCCATTTCCCAGCCATCCGGGCTGTTATATTTGTTTTGTACAGGTACATTTTTTGTATCCTGTGTCTTTATAACACGCTGTAGATTGTACATATTTACCTCATTTTCAGATCATAAATCCGCCCAAGTGCCAGCACAACATTGTTTTTGAATTTTGACTCCGACATTATTTATACTAAAATATCGCATCTGCGCATGATTTCCAAGTGACTTTTGTCACAGATTTACCAAATCTGGTGCAGAAATGCGTTTCTGATCCAGGTGATCTCATTTCCCAGAATGGCAATCACATCATATCTGACCGGCTGCTGCTCCGGTATGTGATACTGGTTCAGATAAAACAGTGCCACCCTGCAGATCTGCCTCTGCTTTGCCACACTGACTGCCTCCTGCGGCAGTCCATTTCCTGCATTTGCCCGATACTTGACTTCAAAGAAAACAAGCGTGCCTTTCTCATAGCCAACTATATCGATTTCTCCCTGTCTGACTCTATAGTTAATCGTCTGAATGCGCACGCCTCTTTTTTCCAGATATACTTTTGCAGCCTGTTCGTGAGCTGCTCCTTTTCTTCTTTTGTTCATAGGATGTCCTCTCCAGACACATCCTGATCTCCCTAAACTTATCCCTATTTTTTCTTGTTCGCCTGTTCCATCTTTGCACGGATGCGGTCCATCTGATCCACAAATACAAGTATCTCAGCGACCACTTCATACAGCTCCGGCGGGATCAGCTCTCCGATCTCCAGCCTTGACAGAGTATCTGCCAGCTTACTGTCCTTATGCACCGGAACCTTTGCCTGTTTTGCTTCCTCTATGATCTTTTCCGCAAGTGCACCCTTACCGGTCGCAACGACCTTTGGCGCATCATCGTCCGGATCATAGGAAAGTGCGACCGCCTGTTTTGGTTTCTGCTCTTTTCCTGTCATATCAAGCCCTCACATCAAATGAATACTGATTGATACTTACGCTTTCTTCTTCCTGATCTTTGCGCATTTCTTCCGTTACCTTGGAAAGTGTATCCTTCTGCGATACCTCCGTCTGCATCTGATAGCCTTTCTGCTCCAGTCGTTCATTCAGCAGATGAATATGTGCCTGTATAAAATCGATCATGGCATCGTCCTGTAAGTAAAAATGCGTATTTACCTTCCGGTTCTGCATGGCAACATACACATCCACAGGTCCTAAATGCTCCATATCCAGATGCAGGAAAGCACTGATACTGTCCTCTTTGGTCAGTCCCTTTTTATTTGCATACACATACAGATCCCCTGTTGTCTCCTGTCCTGCCATACGGAGCGGAAGCTGCACATACTGCATCGTCTGGGAAAGCTGGTGTAAGAAATCCAGATTTTCCCTCAGCTGGTTTGTCTGGGTAAAAAGCTGTGTCTGCGCCTTTCCCGTCTCCGATACCGTCTGCGCCAGACGTGACACCTGCTCCCGCAGCTTTGTAAAGAACTGCTCTACTTCTTCCTTATCTGCCACCATTTCCGGTTTGAGCAGGAAGTTCTCTCTCATCTGTTCAGTCAGGAGACTGCGAAATTCTTTTGAAGCAAACAGACGCAATAGCTGTCTGGTATCTCCCTTTGTAAACAGATCACTCTTCATCAGCTCTGCCAGAGAATCTACGCCCGGCCGACTGCTGTTTTCCGCTGTTTCCGAAGAAACAACCTGCCCATCCGTGCTCAGTTTTTCCGCATTTGACCCCTGCAGCCGTCCGCCGTATGCTTCTGCCTGCACCTGCCTGCCATCAGTCTCTGTCTGTACTTGTCCGTCAAATGCAAGCCGTGCATCTACGCCATTTTCCGCTGTCTGACCGCCTGCCGGCTGACCTGCCGCATCAGTCTGTCCTGTGCTATTTCCTGCTGCCGGCTGCTGATTTCCATCTGCAGGCTGCACATCACCCGGTACTTCCTGCCCTTCCAGTGGAAGCGCACCGACCTGCCCTGCCTCTGTCTGACTGCTTTTTCCGAGTAAAAGTACCAGCTCCTTCATAAAAGCAGCTGCTTCCTGCGGCGACTGCACCGCCATATCCGTAAATTCCGCAAACAGGCTGTCTGTCAGTGTATTTGCCGCCTGTGCAAGCTGACCGTTTGCATTTTGCAGGTTCTGAAACTGCGCCGCAGTCAGGTCATCGACCGGAATCTGCAGCCGGTTCATCAGCACGATATTTTCTCCCGTTGTCTGTGGATGATCCAGTACCTGACGATACATCTGCCAGAGCGAGTTTTTATCGACAGACATGCCTTCCCGCATCATGGCATCTACCATGGAAAGCGAATCCGCCGTCTGCGCAATTCCTGCCTGTTCCAATGCCTTTCCGAGTACCTGTGTCTGCGCACTGTTCTGAAAAAGTGCCTGCAACGTGATCTGTTTATCCGAGATCCCGCTGACAGCAAATGTCACCGACTGCCCGGACTGCAGATTCACACCCTCCTGCAGCTTTGCGGTCAACACCTCGGATGGCAGCTTCACATAAACAGTATCTCCCTCTACTTTGATCACCTGACCACTGATGGCAGAACCGACTGTCAGGCTGCCCGCCTGTGCCCCATCTGCCGTCTTGCCGCTCATATCCGTTCGTCCCGCTGATGCAGAGGAAGAAAGTCCGGACAATGTATTTTGTGTATTCCGTTGCAATAATCCAGCTAAGTCAAAACTCATTCTTTTACCTTAAAATGTGTAATAAATGATCTACGATGGATCGGACTTGCCCCATAGACGGCAAGTGCTTCGATATGCTCCGCACTGCCATAACCCTTGTTTGCCGCAAAGTGATACTGTGGCATTGCCTTGTCATACTCCATCATCAGTCTGTCCCTTGTTACCTTTGCAATGATGCTTGCCGCTGCAATGGAAACGCTTTTCGCATCTCCCTTTACGATCGGAACCTGCTGCATGGAAAGCCCTGGAATCCGCACCGCATCATTTAATAATATATCGGGACAAACAGACAGTTTATTAACTGCCTGCCGCATTGCCTCATAGGTTGCCTGCAGAATGTTGATCTCATCGATCCGCTGCGGCGTTGCATAGCCGACGCCGACCGACACTGCCTTTTCCATGATCTCATCATACAAAAGCTCTCTCTTTTTGGCAGAAAGCTGTTTGCTGTCATTTAAGTACAGGATCTCACAATCCTTCGGTAAAATAACCGCTGCAGCCACAACAGGACCTGCAAGAGGACCTCTGCCCGCCTCATCGATCCCGCAGATTGCCTGACAGTCTTTGTACTGTTCTTCATACTGATGCATAGCCATTAGTCTTTCCCGCTCTTTTTCAAGTGCATCCAACCGTTTCTGTGCCCTTTGCACAAGCTGCTGTACACCGCTTCTTTCGTCGCTTTCAAATCTTGCTATAAAATCAGGCAGCATCTGATCCTCTGCTGCCTGTAATAAATCTCTGATCTCTCCGATTTTCATCTGTCTGTCCTCTCTGCTCCGGTTATTTTCCATGCAACACAAAACCGATCTTATCAAATGGAAAAATGCGCAGCCATGCCCTGCCAATGATCTGATCCCGCTTGATCAGACCGACGGACGGATCCCTGCTGTCCGAGCTGTTATTTCTATTATCACCGAGTACAAAGTATTCATCCGAGCCCAGATAAATGCTGTTTGCCGCCATGCCCGGATCCTTGATGGCTTCCTTTCCGTAAGATTCAGAAAGCAGTTCTCCGTTGATATAAATATTGCCCAGCGCATCGATCATGACCGTTTCTCCCGGAAGACCGATGACACGTTTTATGTAATAGGTATTTGCCGTATACTGATATGGGAACACAATCACATCAAAACGGTTTGGCTCATGGAAGCGGTATGTGATCTTATCTACGATCAGGTTATCTCCATCTTCCAGTGTATTTTCCATGGATTGTCCATGTACAACTGTTCTCTGCCCTACAAAGGCGATTACCAAATAGGTCAGTGCCAGAACTGCCAGCAGATAAATACTGGTTCCAAGTACTTCCTTTAAAATCTGTTTCATTTTTTTACTCAAGCTTTTCTTCCCCTTTTATATTATGCCTGCTCTGTCGGACTTTCCAGTGTGATCCGCCCGATTCTGCCACTCCGGAAATCATCTAAAAGAAGCGCCGCTGCCTTCCGGATATCCGGCTCATCACCTTTCAATACACATTTTCTGTTTCTGGCGATCTGCGCCAGCACCTCATAGGCATCCTGTTCGCTTTTGCAGCTTTCTTCTGCCTCATCCGAAAGATCATAGCGCTTTGTCAGAAGAAGCGGATAAACGTCCTTCAGATACAGGATCAGGCTGACTGACATTTCTTCTATATTTAAGATCTCATCATTCATGGAACCGATCAGCGCCAGATTGAGTCCTACCTGCTGATCTTCAAACTTCGGCCATAAAATACCCGGCGTATCTAAAAGCTCCAGTGTCTTGCTGAGTCTGATCCACTGCTTTCCCTTTGTTACACCCGGCTTATTTCCTGTCTTTGCACAGGCTTTTCCGGCAAAAGAATTGATAAAGGTGGATTTTCCGACATTTGGGATGCCGACTACCATGGCTCTGACAGGGCGGTTCAATATTCCGCGCTTTCTGTCACGCTCGATCTTTTCCTTACATGCTTCTGCGACAACGCCGTTGATCGCCTTCATGCTGTTGCGGTTACGCGCATTGAGTGCCACAACAAAGCAGCCCTGCTTTTCGAAATATTGCTGCCACTTTGCCGTCTGCCTTTCGTCTGCCAGATCCGCTTTATTTAACAGGATCAGTCTCGCTTTATTTGCCCCAAGCTGATCAATATCCGGATTGCGGCTGGATAACGGGATTCTTGCATCCACAAGCTCGATCACCAGATCGATCAGCTTGATATTTTCCTGCATCATCCGCTTTGCCTTTGTCATATGTCCGGGATACCACTGATAGTTCATCTATACACCTATTCCATAAAGCCGATCGGGCTGTCACCCGCCGCCAGATGGAACCATACCTTTCCGATTATATTATCCTTTTTCACAGCACCGATATTACCTGATCTGCTGTCCTCACTGTTGTTGATGTTATCTCCCAGGGTAAAATATTCATTGTTCCCAAGGGTAATGGGATTTTCCGTAATCCCCGCATCTTCTATTTTATCATATTCGACATCTTTATACAAAAGACCGTTGACATATAAGGAACCATTTTTGATCTGCACCGTATCTCCCGGCAGAGCGATCACACGCTTCACATAGTAATGGGTGTTGGAGTTACCGTTTGGCAGAAACACCACAATATCTCCGTTCTTGGGAGAACTGAGCTTATATACAAACCGGTTGACCAAAATATGCTGTCCGTTGTAAAGGCTTGGCTCCATGGAAACACCGATGACAGTTGTCCGCATGCCAAAACAGAACATGAGCACAAATGCCAGCATCCAGCAGGCGATTGTGATAAAAATCACATTCCAGATCTCCTTCATCACGGAAGCACTGATCTTTTTCTTTTTCTGATAAAAACTAAGTCCTTTGCGTCGTCTCATAAAACTTCCTTTCATCATGCATCTTCGATGCATGACATTATTTGGAACCTCGCTCATGCATAATCTGCTTCGCAGATGAGCGAGGCTGCATCATGCATCATAAATGATGCATGACATTATTTAAAAAGGGACAAGATACACAATGTATTTTGTCCCTTTTTCTTTGCTTAAGCGGCAATGACTATTTTACTAACTCTTTTACTTTCGCTTTCTTTCCTACGCGACCCTTTAAGTAGTTCAGTTTTGCACGTCTTACTTTACCCTTTCTGACAACTTCTACCTTCTCAACGTTTGGAGAATGAAGAGGCCATGTCTTTTCAACGCCGACACCGTTTGATGACTTACGTACTGTAAATGTAGCGCGGTTGCTGCCACCCTGTACTTTCATAACGGTTCCTTCGAAGATCTGGATTCTTTCGCGGTTTCCTTCTTTGATCTTACCGTAAACCTTTACAGTATCACCTACGTTGAACTGAGGTACTTCTGCCTTTAACTGTGCTGCTTCGATTTCTTTAATGATTTCGTTCATTGTGTTTCTCCTTCCATTCTGGATGTTCTTAATACACTTCGTAACAGAGGACCATCTCTTTTTCACAACATTCATACTTTATCATAAAAAGCAATGGAAAGCAACTGATTTTTTCAACTTTCCATTGTTTTTTACAATGCTCTGTTTTCTGTTTGCATCTGCTGTTTCCATTTTACATTTTACATTTTACGATCAGTCCTGCAAAATTCTTGTCACCGCTACCGGTGTTCTGTAATAAGCACTTGCAATACGGATTCCGGTCTTCGGTGAGCTGGCACTGATCACCTGACCACCACCGATATAGATCGCTACGTGGTTGATCCTGCCGCCCTTTGCGTAAAAGACAAGATCGCCCGGCTTTGCCTCCGACATTTTGATCCTTGTACCGCTGTTTGCCTGCGCTCTTGATGAGTGTGGCAGGGAAATACCGTATTTTGCAAATACGCTCAGAACAAAGCCAGAACAGTCCGCACCCTTTGTCAGACTTGTTCCGCCCCAGACATACGGATTACCGACAAACTGCTTTGCATATTCACAAAGCTCCACTCTGACATCCGATACACCTGCGCCATATAAAAACTCGGTCATGTTCAAGGCTGTTTTCAGCTTTGTATCAACCGTTACATAATCTGAGGATACATATAATTTGTTTCCGTCAAAATCAACACCGACCCAGTCGCTGCCACTGTCAAGCACTTCCAGCTCTTCTCCGTAGGCAACCATATCGTAAACAGGCGCATCTAAAGAAGGAGCCTCTCTTAACTTCAGTCCGTCCGCATTTACTGTGGCAAGCTCTTTTACCACACTGTCTGCCTGTGCTACCGCATCTTTTCCGGTCAGGATATAGTCAAGACTCACATAGCCTTCCACACTGCCCGATGTGATATGTGCTTTATCGCCCTCGATCCCAAGGATCTCACAGCCGGTATCATTTTCCATCTTTCCGACAATCTTGCTGCCATCTTCCGCCGTCTCTCTGACATTCAGGTGATCCGCCACCTGCGCGATACCGAGATTGGTATAGCCGTAAGCCGCTCCGGCATTTTCTTCCTCATCGTACTCCTGCTCATCCATATCTTCCGGTGCTACATAGATCGGAGAGGAAACCATGACACCTGCTCCGGCCGTCAAAGCCACATCGGAATTATCCGCTTTAGCTTCTGTCTCTGCCTGCTGCATGCCATCCACGGAAATTGTCTGTACTTCTTCTGTTTCCGCCATCTGTAAAGACGGTGCGGTCAATGCATTCTGTGCACCTGCCTGCAGAGATACGGTCGATGCTGATGCTGCCTGCGTCTGGCAGATCATAGCAGCCGCTAAGACGAGTGCAAATATCTGTTTTTTCAGTCCTTTTTTATGAAACATATAAAGCCTTCCTAAACTTATTGTATTTCTCAACCCTTATCATTTGTTACATAATTGTTACAAATGTTACAGACATTATAACAATATGATAGTATTGTGTCAAGTAGGAGGCTTACCAGCCGCTGAATCCCCGCATGTGCACGCTTTAATTATTTAAAATAGTTACGATACCTTTTGTGCCATCTATCATAACCATATCTCCGTCCTGCAGCCTCTCCGTTGCATTTCCGGTAGCAAGTATTGCCGGTATATGATACTCTCTTGCTACAATGGCTGCATGGCTCAAACTGCCGCCGGTATCCACTACAACACCTGCTGCCAGCGTAAATAACGGGGTCCACTCAGGATCTGTATAACTGCAGACAAGAATTTCGCCTTCCTTTAATTTATCAAACTCATCGGTTCCTTTGATAATACATACCTTACCGGTCGCATTACCGACACTTCCGCTGATTCCCTGAATCGACTCCTCATCCGTTGCCAGGATTTCCGAAATACTTTTATCCCAATATGCTTCTGCAAGCGGGCGCTTTGCTTTCCGTTTTTCGATCAGTTTCAGGTCCTGCTCTGTAAGTGTACCTCTTTTGCACACATCAAAAAATTCATTCGAAAACAGATATAACAGATCATCATACCCTATACCAAGTTGTTCAGATGCCAGTTTCAAAAGTTTACGGCAATAGGCAAATTCCGACTCCCACAAATATTGTGTCGCCTCCCTTATGTAATGATAATGCCGCACAGCCTGTACTTTTTTCTCAAAAGAGACAAACTTCTTTTCTCCGATACTTTCTTTGATCCGCTGCATCAATGCCCGGAATTTCTTCTCGCCTTCTTCCTTTGTCAGGATACCGGTATCTTTTGTACGAAGCATGGTTCTTAAGGTCCGTAAGAAACGTTCCGGTTCTTCCTTCCATGACTTGGCTACAAAGCAGTAACAATTAAAATCGGAACGATTTCCGTATTTTTCCATAAATTGCTCAAATTTAGCTGCTAGGTCTGGATACCCACCGACTATTTCCTCATATGTCCCCTTGGCAACCGCACGCTCCATCTCTTTATGCGCTTTGATATATGCCACAAGTTCATTCATACTCCGGTTCACGTCTGTTGTTACGTAGGACAAGCCTTCCAACAGATCATATGCATTTAACTGCGGATCCACCTTTACCAGCGTTTTGTTTAACGTTCTGTTTTTCAAAACCTGTGGAAAAATCGCATACCGGAATCTTGCATAAGCGGTATCACAAATCAGTTGTTTCATTCGTGCAAGACTTTCTCCTGTCTGCATAATGGTAGCAGGCTGTTGTAAGCTCTCCTGTTTCAGACGTCTTTCGCACTGCGCATATTTTTCTGTCGATATCTGCACATTGTATGCATCATTCATCATCTGTTTGAACAGTTTAAAAATATGCACTATATTTTTGTTCATCTTCATTCCGCCCACAGAAAATGAAGTGATCCCATCTGCATTGATCGGACACATCTCTCCCATGTCCAGTCCTGCCTCCGAAAACAAAACTTCCTTTTGCTTTCCTACCGCATCTCCGAAATCATGATCTAATGGGTAATAGGACCGAGGAAGTTTTTCCAGATTAAACAGCACACTTTCTCTCATACTTTCTTTTGCAGATTTTACTTTGGGTAATCCCGCAAAATCTTCCTCCGTAAATTCCCATTTTCCATCCTCTGCATGTGTTGTGATGCTCCGCGCCTGCAGAATATAGATCACATTATCCCTTATTGCCCATTCAATATCCATAGGATGTCCGTAATGGGCTTCCACTTCCATTGCCTTTAAAACAAGCGAACGGATGAGGGATGGCTGAAGTACCTGCTCCGTCTGCTGTTTTGCAGAGACCGGTATTACTTTTGTTCCAACCTGATCATATAGGATCTGTTTTTCTTTTTTCCCGATCGTCACTGATTTTAATGCGCCATTTTTTTCACAGTGATATTCATCCGGACTTACCATACCGGAGACCACGGCTTCTCCCAGACCATAAGATGCATTGATCAGCACCTCCTGCTTTGCCGTGGCAGGATTTTGTGTAAAAAGAACACCGGCATATTCACTTTCGATCATCTGTTGGATCACAACCGCAAGAGCTACCGGCTGCTTGTCATATCCCTGCTTCTTACGATAACTGACTGCCCTGTTTCCCCATAACGATGCATAACATTCCTTTATTTTTGCAAACAATGCAGCTTCTCCCACGACATTTAAGTACGTTTCCTGTTGTCCCGCAAAGCTTGCATCCTCCAGATCTTCTGCAGTAGCGGAAGAACGTACCGCCACACGGACGTCTTCCCCCAGGGAACGATAAAAAGAAACAATCTGTTTTTTTATTTCCTCCTCAAACGCTCCATTCAGGATTTTATCCCGGATCATTTGTGCTGCTTTTTCCACATCCGCTTCTTTCTCCATCATTTCTTTTACAGAAATATTATTTTGCTCTATATATCTATCATAAGCGGCTGCACACAATACACCGCCGGCGGGGACAGGTATCCCGCAATTTACCATTTCGCCAAGATTCGCGCCTTTACCTCCGGCTATGGCAATATCCTGTTTTCCAATTTCTTCAAACGCTAACACATACTTTTCCATTTCAAACTCCTTTCAGAAATCATGCCTTTTAACACCTGCACGCCCAACACAAGTGAAAACAAAAAGGCTGCTATACCGGCAATGCTTTTACACCACACAAACCCGTTATATCCCCATAACGCAGGCATCAAAAATGTAGCCGGGATCAAAAATAATCCGTCCTCTGCCACTGTTACCAGTGTAGCCAGCCCAAATCTGCCCGTATTTTGTAAAAACATGCCGATTAAAATGTAGTACCCCATAAAAGGGAAGATCAAACATTGTGCCTTCAATATATCGATAGCTACCCTGATCGCTTCCTCATCCTGCGTTAATAACTGCACGACATTTTCCACACGCAGAAAAAGAATGACTGCCGCAGCACTTAAAAAAACTGTCATGGTCAGAAGTGCCTTGTAAAAGCCTTCTTTTACCCGTTCCACTTTTCCTGCCCCATAATTGATCAGGCAGATCGGTTGATAGCCCTGTCCGAATCCAATTACCAATGCATATACCAGAGAGATCACACGCAGCGCCACCGTAGTACCTGCTACACCACATTCTCCATATCGTCCGGCCGCTTGATTTAACAGAACCATTGCCACACTACTGATCCCCTGCCGTGCAAAATTTGGTGCACCACCAATCAGTATTTCTCTTACATAAACAGCTTTGAAAGCCATAGCTTTCAGATTCCCGGAAACATTACCGTTCCGCCCTGCACATACGATCAAAAATATAAGCCCGCCAATTTGTCCGAACAGGCTGGCTATCGCTGCACCGCTGACGCCCATATGGAATCCCAGGATCAAAATCGGATCCAATATGATATTCAGCACCATTCCTGTCAACATCCCCAGCATGCTGTCCCTTGCGCCCCCCTGTAAGCGCAGTACATTGTATAAAACATTGGCAGCCAGCATAACAGGAACGGAAATCAATGTGATCCGCAGGTAAGGAATTGTCGCGTCCATTAGTTCTGCCGACACATCTGCGCCCAGAAATTCAGCCAGTGGTGTCAGAAAGAACAGACCTATGCACATAATTCCTGCACCCACAATGATTGTCAGCAGGATTGCCACCGAAATAACATTTTCAGCCTCTTTGACGTTTCCACTGCCGATTTTTCTTGCAGCACTGTTACCGGAACCATATCCAAACCAGAATCCGATTGCCTGTATGAGAGAGGTGAAAGAATACACGATCCCGACTGCCGCTACCAGTTCCGTTCTCTGCAAAAGCCCTACGAAAAAAACATCCGTCATATTATAAACACTATTTACCATCATGCCGATCATTGCTGGAATTGCCATTTTCCACAATAGTGGATACATCTTATCTTCTGTTAGTTTTTTATATCTATCTGTTTGCTTTTTACTGTTCTGCATCACGATTACTTTTCTCTACTTTTAAAAAGGTTGACACTACCCCATCACAAAAACTTCTGTATATTTTGTCAAACTGATCATCTGCGATCAGTGAAGCATTCGAGATCATAACGCCGGTAATACGGAGTGCTGCTGTAAACATCGCCTCACTCATTTCCACCTGATAACCATTCTCCCGCCACAGATGGAGCATAAAGCTCATGTACTCCAGATAATACTTTCCCAGACGTTCCTGTACAGAAAGCTGTGTATGGAAAAATAATTCCACACTTCCACTCAGCATATTATCAAATGCTTTATTTTTCTTTAAGTGCACGCCCTGCTTGAAAAAGGTATCTGCCATATACTGCATTGGATCTTCCAGAGATTCTCCCGCCTGTTCTTTCAGGATTTCCAGTTTTTCCTGGATCCGGGCCTCCATAAGATCTATTAAAAAATCTGTCTTGTCTTTGTAAAAAGTGTAAAACCCGCCTTGCGCAATTTCTGCCGCTTTCGTTACTTCCCGGATGGAAACCCCTTTGATTCCTTTGTCAGCAAATAACCTGAGTCCTATTTTCCTGAGTTTTTGTTGTACCTGTATTCTTTCTTCCTCTGAAAATGCTTTTCCCATATGCCATACCTCATTACGTGTTATCTATGAACATTAGCATTCAATGTTCATAGATAACATAGCAGATAATTTTACTTGTGTCAAGTAGGAGGTTTACCAGCCGCAAATCTTGCCAATTATGTCGTTTCTTTTACCTGCTTTGTATAAATTCGAAAATATAAATTGCAAGTTATCTTCCTCTGACTTATGATATACAGGAAGAGATTCTATCTTTATGCAAATATTATTATACATTTGGAGGTAACTATATTGATCTTTGAAGGTTTTCAAAACGGAATCAACTTAGGCGGCTGGATCTCCCAGTTCGACAAATATGACAAAGCGCATTTTGACAGCTTTATTACAGAAAAGGATATTGCGTATATCGCATCTCTCGGATACGATCATGTACGTGTCCCTGTAGACTACAATGTACTGGAGGACGAAGATGGCAACATCATTCCTTCCGGCTTCGGTTATCTGGAAAATTGCCGCAGCTGGTGTGAAAAGCATCATCTGAACATGCTGATCGATCTGCATGAATGCTACGGTTACTCTTTCGATCCTCTCAAAAAAGATATGGACAGGAAAAAATTCTTCTATGATGACGCGCTGCAGGAACGCTTCCTGCATCTCTGGTCCGAGATTGCGGTCAGATTTAAAGACTATCCGGATCAGGTTGCCTTTGAGCCACTAAACGAGGTTGTTCTGGAAGAGGTTGCAGACGCATGGAATGCCGTCATCGCAAAATATGTAACGCTGATGCGTTCTATCGTACCGGAAGCCTATCTGGTTATTGGCGGCGTTTGTTATAATAATGTGCTCTCCGTACCGCTCATCAAGGTTCCTGATACCTATAAAATTGTATTTAACTTTCACTGCTATGAACCGATGGTATTTACGCATCAGGGAGCTTACTGGGTAGAGGATATGCCACTTGATTTCCGTATCGGCTATCCAAAGTCGCTCGCTGAGTACCGTAAAACAAGTACAGAGCTTTCCAAAGCACTTGCAGGTGCAGTATTTAAAGAGGGCATCAGCGATATAGGTCCTGCCTTCTTTGCCGATATCTTTGCTCCCGCCGTGGAAGCTGCAAAAAAAGCCGGCGTTCCTCTTTACTGCGGTGAATATGGTGTGATAGAGCTTGCCTCCCAGGAAGACAAAGACCGCTGGCTTGCTGATATTTCCAAGGCGTTCGATACATTTGGTGTCGGCCGCGCGCTCTGGAACTACAAGGAAAAAGATTTTGGTATTGTAACAAAAGACTTTCCAAATGCCTGAATTTTCGTATGGCAGGGAATTCCTATCCTATGAAAAAATCCCGGAAGATGATCAGATCTGGTCACTTCCGGGATTTCTGTATTTCTTTACTTTCTATGCCCAGCCCATTTCTGCGCTGTCTAAGATGATCGTAAACGGGCCTTCATTTAAAAGCTCCACATGCATCATGGCACCAAATTCGCCGCGTTCCACATCCCTTACTTCTTCTTTGCATTTCCTGATGATATATTCATACAGATCATTTGCCATATGCGGCTCTCCGGCTTTAAAGAAGGAAGGACGTTTTCCTTTTTTGCAGTCTGCATATAAGGTAAACTGCGAGATCAGCAGCAGGGCTCCATCTACGTCCCGCAGGGACAGATTGCTCTTTCCGTCCGCATCTTCAAAAATACGAAGATCCAACATTTTGGCGATCATACGGTCTGCAAGTGCCTCTGTATCCTCCTGTCCGATCCCGATCAGTACCATATACCCTTTTTGGATACTGCCGCGTACCTGACCGTCTATGGTTACCTGTGCATGACTGACTCTTTGAATGACAAATCTCATATGTTAAAATACCTCTTTCCGTCCGCTACGTTTTTCGCGATCGCCTCTTTCAGTTCTGCAAGCCCCGCAAATTTCTGTTCCGGTCTTTCAAAATGAAACAGATGTACCGTGATATCCTTCTCGTAAATATCTTCATCAAAATCGTAAATATACGTTTCTACCCCCATGCGGTGCGTATCTTCCACTGTCGGCTTATAACCGATGTTCGTGACACCGTAAAATGTCTGTTGCCCATAGGTAACTGTTGAAAAATAAACACCATTGGGCGGCAGCAGCTTTCCTTCCTGTGGATGCAGGTTGACCGTTGGCATACCAAGTGTTCTGCCGATCCTGTTACCATGTGCTACCCTGCCACAGATAAAATACGGCTCTGACAGCAGTGCATTCACAAGCTCCATGTCGCCTTCCGTGAGTGCTTCCCGGACAAACGTGGAACTGATCTCCCGTCCGCCGTGACAGATCTTTTGAATGATCCGTACCTGTACACCGTTTTCTTCCGCAATCTTTTGCAAAAGTGCTGCATTTCCCGCGCCTTTATCCCCGAAGGACACATCTTCTCCCGCGGCAATAAAGCCCGCATGCATCTTTTTCAGCAAAAATTCCCTGACATATGCCTCCGGCGAAACAGCCGCGGTTTCCTTACTGAACGGATACTCAACCAGATAATCCACACCCATCTTTTCAAAGGCTGCACGTTTTTCCTCTCTTGTCATCAGTTCTCCCGCCTGATTGCCTTTAAAAAAAACTGCAGGTGATGGATCAAAAGTAAAAACGGCTGTTTTCAGTCCCAGATTCCTTGCTTTGAATATCTCATCCAGCAGTCTCTTATGTCCCTTGTGGATTCCATCGAATTTGCCGATGGCAACTGCTGTCATTTCTTCAATTGTAAAATCCGTTGTTCCGGCTATTATCTTCATTTTCATTTCCTTTGTCTGTTCTGTTTTACTGTGGCAGGAACATTTTATAAGGGATAAAACGCTTTTCTGCCTGCGTATACTGATAGATTCCGTAAAATACATCTTCTGCACTGTAAACTCTGACAAAGGAGCCGTCATGGATTTGTGCAGCTTTCGTTACTTCCCGATCAGCTTTCCCGGTATTATCTACTGTTCCAACCATATCGGCTGCTTTCACATCTGCCGGATCCATATCTGCCAGCATCTGTGCCGTAAAGCTGTTTCCGTTTGCAAGTGCAAGCCGGTACTTCTCCAATACAGTTACCTTGTGGTAACTTAAAAACATCTGATCCACCGGGATCAGTATCTCAGAAAGCTTACCGGCATCACGGATCTGCTCGATCTCGGAGAGCTTATGTGCCTCAGCAAGCGAAAACCTGTCCACCCTTGTCCGCAGAAGTTCCTCCATACAGCCGCCACAGCCTGCTTTCTCTCCGATATCCTGACATAGCGTCCTGATATACGTTCCTTTAGAACAATGTACACAGAAGCGTACACGCGGAAGCTGCATTTCCAGAATATCCAGTGAGAAGATCTCGATATCCCGCGGCTTTCTCTCTACTTCCCTGCCTTCTCTGGCAAGTTCATACAGTTTTTTGCCGTTCACCTTCAGTGCGGAATACATCGGCGGGATCTGCAGGCTTTTTCCAACAAAGCCTTCCATAATAGCCCGCAGCTTATCCTCTTCTACCTGAACCGTTTTCTCTGAAAGCACCGCTCCTGTCATATCCTGTGTATCGGTCGTCACACCCAGCAAAAGAACTGCCTCGTATTCTTTTGTCTTGTCTGTCAGAAGATCGCATAGCTTTGTCGCGTTTCCAATACAGACAGGAAGCACACCCTCTGCCTGTGGATCAAGCGTTCCGGTGTGCCCTATTTTTTTCTGCTTCAGGATCCCCCGCAGCTTTGCCACAACATCGTGCGAGGTATATCCTTTTTCCTTATATACGTTAATGATTCCGTTCATCATTTTCCTTATTCATTCCTGTTCGTTCCATTATGCAGCCCTACACATCAATACATCCTGTTTCAATGTGCAGTGCTTCCATCTGCAGCACGATCTGCTCCATCAGGTTGTTGACGATATCATAAAAATTACCGTTCATATTACAGCCCGCTGCCCTGACATGACCGCCACCGCCGAAAAAGACCGCAACCTTTGCCACGTCGATATACGAGCGTGAACGCATACTGATCTTATATTCCTGTGTTCCGACCTCATAAATGAAAATCGCCACTTCGACTCCTTTGATATTCCGCAGTTCATTGACAATACCGGACAGATCCTTTTTCTCTGCGCCATAAAAATCCATTGTCTTACGATCTACCATGGAAACCATGCATTTGCCATCCAGCATCGGGAAAGCCTCTAAAACAGCTCTTCCTGTGATCTGGGACTGGATATACGTTCTCTCATAGAAGGTTTCCTCAATCAGCTTCGGGAAATCAAAGCCGTAGGAGATCAGATCTGCCACGATCCGCAGCGTTTTCGGTGAGGTATTGGAATACTGCATCACACCGCTGTCATGGATGATACCGACATAGATCGTCTGCGCCAGTTCTTTGTCGATCAGATCCAGATATTCCTGTCTGGAAGCGATCAGGTCGTATAAGACCTCGGCCGCCGAGCTTGCCTTCGGATCCACATAATAAGCGTCTCCACAGCCCGGATTACTGATATGGTGATCGATATTGATCAGTTTTTTTGCACGCAGAACATACGTATTGGCATGCCCGCAGCGTTCCGGAACCGAATCCACCACGATCATGACATCATACGTAAACGGCTTTGTATCATCCGTGATGATCTGGTCAATGCCCTGTATGAAATCATATTCCGGAGCCGGCTTTTCCAGGATCACATCGATTCTGCATTCCGGCTTCAGTTTTTTTAAGAACTGCCAGAGTGCCAGAGTTGTTCCGATGCAGTCGCCGTCCGGATTTGTATGCCCGGTAATACCGATGGATAAAGCACCCTGACATTCCTTTCCTAAATCTAACATAACACCACTACTCCTCTTCGCGGTTTAAATCCTTATTCACTTCATCAATTTTCTTTGACATATTCACACCATATGCAATGGACTGATCCATAATGAACCGGATCTGCGGTGTGTTACGCAGATTGATCATATTTGCCAGTTTGCTTCTGATAAAGCCTTCTGCGCTGTTTAGGCCTGCCAGCGTATCCGCTGCGGTCTGCTCATCCCCCAGTACGGAGATCCATGCCTTACAGGTCTTCAGATCCGGCGCAACTTCTACCGCAACCACACTTGTCATGAGACCGATCCGCGGATCTTTGATCTCTCCGCGGATGATATCAGCCAGTGCTCTCATGACTTCACCATTGATACGTGTATTTTTTACACTGTTTTTTCTCATATTAACTTCCTATCTAGGTACCTCGACCATAATGTAAGCTTCTACGATATCAAGCTCCTGCATCTGGTCAAAGCCCTCAAATACAAGACCACATTCAAATCCTGCTTTTACTTCTTTTACATCATCCTTAAATCGCTTTAAGGATGCAAGCTGACCCTCGAAGATCTGCTCGCCTTCTCTTGTGATACGAACCTTGCAGTTTCTCTCGAAACGTCCGTCCAGCACATAAGAACCGGCAATATTGCCGACTGCGGATGCCTTGAAGATCTGTCTGACTTCCGCATGACCGATCACCTGTTCCTCGAATACCGGATCCAGCATACCCTTCATGGCAGCTTCCACATCTTCGATTGCCTGATAAATAACCTTATACAGACGGACATCAACGCCTTCTCTCTCTGCTGTTGCCTTTGCCTGTGCATCCGGTCTGACATTAAAGCCAATGATGATCGCGGAGGATGCACTTGCCAAAATGACATCGGATTCGTTGATCGCACCAACACCGCCATGGATACATTTGACAACAACTTCTTCATTGGACAGCTTTAAGAGACTCTGCTTCACTGCTTCCACACTACCCTGTACATCAGCCTTGATGATCAGGTTCAGTTCCTTCAGATTGCCTTCCTGGATCTTGGTAAACAGATCATCAAGCGACATCTTGGATTTTGTTTCTTCCAGCTTCTTTACTTTGTTCTGTGCTACGAAGGTTTCCGCAAACTGCTTTGCCGTCTTATCATTTTCATGTGCGATCAGAATCTCACCTGCGTTTGGCACATCAGAAAGACCTAAGATCTCAACCGGTGTGGAAGGACCTGCTTCTTTCACTCTGCGTCCCTTATCATCTACCATGGCTCTTACCTTACCATGTGCTGCACCTGCTGATACAAAGTCACCGACATGCAGTGTACCCTTCTGTACCAGAACAGTTGCAACGGAACCGCGTCCCTTATCCAGCTCGGCTTCGATAACAAGACCTCTTGCCTGTCTGTTCGGATTTGCTTTCAGCTCCAGAATCTCGGCTGTCAGGATGATCGTCTCAAGTAAGGTATCGATTCCTTCACCGGATTTTGCGGAAACCGGTACAAATTCTGTTGTTCCGCCCCAGTCTACCGGGATCAGTTCATATTCTGTCAGTTCCTGCTTTACACGATCAATATTGGCATTTGGTTTATCGATCTTGTTGACAGCAACGATAATTTCAATACCTGCTGCTTTTGCATGATTGATCGCTTCTACGGTCTGTGGCATAACACCGTCATCTGCCGCAACAACAAGAATTGCGATATCTGTTGAGTTTGCACCACGCATACGCATTGCAGTGAAAGCTTCATGTCCCGGTGTATCCAGGAACGTGATCTTTTCACCCTTTACATTAACTGTATAAGCACCGATATGCTGTGTGATACCACCGGCCTCGCGGTCTGTGACATTTGTCTTACGGATCGCATCCAGAAGGGATGTTTTACCATGATCGACATGACCCATAACACAGATAACAGGCGGTCTCTTTACCATGTCCTTTTCGTCTTCATCGTCCTCTTTCAGCAGTTCTTCAATCACATCGACCTGTACTTCCTTCTCACAGATGATGTCGTAATCGATCGCAATGTTTTCAGCCGTCTCAAAATCAACTTCCTGGTTGACTGTGACGATCTGTCCCTGCATGAAGAGTTTCTTCACGATAGCGGAAGGCTGCAGCTTCATCTTATCTGCCAGATCCTTGATCGTGATTGTTTCAGGAATTGTGATCACCTTGATCTGTTCTTCTACAACTTCCTCTTTCTTTTCAGGCTTGATAAATCTGCCTGCTTTATTTTTATTCTTCAGCATTGCTGCATTGTCATCTTCGTAGATATGATCCTTTTTGCTTCTCTTATCTCTTTCCTGACTCATGCGCCTCTTTTCATCATCACGATGCTTTTCAGGCTCATTCATCGGTGCTTCCGGAACATATCCTTTACCCGGCTGATTTTTGCCGAATCGATTCTGCGGTCTGCCATCGCCTCTGTTAGGGCGGTCATTACCTGCAAAAGGTCTGTTACCACCCTGACGATTCTGAGCATTGCCATTACCCTGGCTACCGCGATTATAACCGCCGTTACGGTCTCTATCATTTCTCTGTCCGTTTGCTCCGCTGCCGCCGTTTTGTGGTCTTCTGTCGCCATAACGCTTCTGTCCGTCTCCATTATTGTTATAAGCTCTTCTTTCTGTATTCTGCGTTGCACCTGCCTGGTTATTTCTGCTGCGGTTATCAGCCTGCTGCTGGTTTGTCTGTACCTGCTGCTCCTGCTGCCTTACCTCTGTTTTTGGCTTCGGCTGCTGATTTGCCGGCTGTGGCTTTGGTGTCGGTGTGATCGCTACCGGTTTGATCACAGGCTTTGGCAGAGGACGATACGTCTGCGCTGTCTGTGTCACACGGCTTCCGCGTACACTGCCACGGTCATTGCCATAGCCCTGCTGTCTGCCACCGCCATTATTATTTCTGTTCTGTGCATTTCCTGTCGCATTTCCGTTTCCACCCTGGTTTCTTTTTCCTGCCATGTTGCTGTTGTGCGGATTGCTGACAAAGATAATATTTTTCTTTTTCTTCGGTGCTTCTTCTGTCTTTGCTTCCGGCTTAGCTGCCTCTGGCTTACTTTCTGCCTTCGGCTGTGGCTTTACTTCTGCCTTTGGTGCTTCCGGCTTACTTTCTGCCTTTGGCGCCTCTGCCTTTTTAAAGTTTGCCCTGACTGCTGCAACCGCTTCTTCATCCAGGCTGGAATCACTTCTTTTTACTTCCACACCCTTGGATGCCAGAAAGCTCTTTACATCGTCATTTGATATGTTTAACTCTTCTGCTAATTCACGCACTTTCAATTTTGCCATCTATTTCACTACCTCCGTCTAATTAAGTAAATTTATAATCGCATCTGCAAATCCCTCGTCTGTCACCGCCAGAGATGCACGCACTTCCTTACCCATCGCATGTGCCAGTTCCTCTTTGGTACCGCATACATAGCATGGCACCTCGTAAAAACTGCATTTATCCTGAAACAGCTTTTTTGTGTTATCCGATGCGTCCTCTGCCACAATAACAAGACAGGCTTTAAAGCTCTTTACCGCTTTTTCCGTTGCGAACTCACCACTGACTGTTTTTCTGGCTCTCGTTGCCAGACCGATCAGGGAAAAAAT
>ERZ1035006.231-NODE-231-length-47097-cov-75.021321_pt1 | contig 47097 bp, 67 predicted proteins | sample MGYA00520694_ERZ1035006 | MGnify/ENA primary metagenome ERZ1035006 (study PRJEB33766, sample SAMN09781746) | gut metagenome | biome: gut microbiome | host: Homo sapiens | place: Madagascar | study: EMG produced TPA metagenomics assembly of the PRJNA485056 data...
TTCTCATAAAGCATAATGCGAATAGTGGGTTCGTCACATAGTTGATAAGTGGACTTAACGCGACCGAGGTCGAACATCTTCGTGTCGTCTGGCGTTGTCGTATTAAGCATTCCACTTTTGAAGTGTGCTTCATAATTTCATACAGCACCAGCGGAAGGTACTAGGTGCTATAGTACCTTCTTGACAGTGCTTTGTATCGCCCAAACAAAAAAGGACGCCGTTTCTTGCTTTTACAAGTTGCGGCGTTCTTATTTTTTAATGTGTTGTTATACACATCTCGTCAACAAAGATATTATAACCCATTCCATGTGTTTCTACAAGCAATATTGGATAAAAAATGTCTTTCCTTCGGGCGTAACAACTCCCCAGTCTTGTGCCGGCTCTTTGGTGTTGATCATGTTCTTGATTGCTTCGCGCTCCTCTTCGTCAAGCTGCCACTCGTCGGCATAGCTCTCGAAATTTTCCGGCAAATCATCATATACAACTGTTCCGCGCTCAAGGTGCTTCTTCGCTTCTGATTCGGTGCATCCATCCATCATTAAGATTTTAATTTCATTCATGTCTATTCCTCCTATTTCTATTGCAAATTCTTTTCGATGCAATCAACAATGAATTGATTCATGCTTTTCCCTGCGGCTTTGGCGGCTGCCTTGTACTTATCCTTGTCGCCTTTCGGTACCCGGACTTTGATTTCATCAAGTTTCTGCAGGTACTCGGCATTACACTTCGCTCGCGACTTCGTATAATATTTCTTTTCTTCCATATCGTTGTGCTCCTGTTTCTTGATGAATACATCATATCACATTTTATTACATGTGTACATGTACATATTATACAAAATACATGGGTACATGTTTGGTTAATGTGTCAATAGAAATACATGGGTACATGTATTATAATAATATTATCAAGAAGAGGTAAACAACACGGAGGTAACGAACATGAGAACATTTGATTTTGGAAACGGACATACATTGATTGTTGAAAAAGCAAATAGAGGTATCGATGATGATTACAAGGTAACTGAATTAGAGGACGGCGTAGCGCTTTTCGGATCTGATTATTATAGCAAAGACGCTTTAGAGTTTGATTACGATATTACATTATAGATTGACCAACCGACCGGAGGCGGTAAATCCTCCGGAGAAAGAGGTAGGACATGACAAGAGCTTATGCTTATACTTTCAAACTGGCAAACGGTAAAGAAGTGACACTTAAGAAAAGTGTTACCGATCAAATGGAAGAAAGAAACTTTCACAAAGCAGCGTATGCAGCAGAATACTTCAACCGGATATTAAGAAGTAAATACGGATACAAGAAAAGTATCGTTACTGCACGGAACCTTGTAGAAATTCAGTAAATGTTGAGCCGGAGCAGTTTTCTCCGGCAGAAAGTGAGGATCAAATGATTAAGACAATGGCAGAAATCAAGAGAGAGTTTCCAACGATGGAAAAATTAGCGGAGCATGTGATCGGACAGTTATCCGAAAATGATAAGCAGGCGTGCGCTTTAAAGATGGTGATTGAGACTACATACAATTATAGTTCACTGTTAGAATACGCCTTTTTACACTTGAACAAATAAATATTATAGAAGAGAGGAGGGGCTTTCGCCCCTCTCTTACTTTTTCAGATTTGTGCTTGTCACGAAGCCTTCCTTCTTGCCGTATTTAACATACAGATACTCCTTGCCGTTCTTGGCTGTGTAGTATCCATAGCACTGAATCGTTGCGCCCTTGCCAAGTGGCGCAACGATACCGGTTGATCTTGTTCCTGCCATAAGATAGCACTTGCACTTCGTCTTGTATGATCCGGCAAGAGCTCTGTCGAATGACTGTGCGGACTCGATACGCTTCGCGCTCTTGGCAGCTTCTTTCGACTTCTCGGCGGTTGTGGCTGCGGCTTGTCCGGTTGCTCCCTGCCATGTCTCCATGAATCTCTCCGGTGTTCCATATTTGGCTTTAAGTTTTGAGGTTGTACTTCCCCAGTCTTTAAGCTGGATGTGTGGAAGGTCCTTGATGCTCTTCCAATCTCCGCCCCACTCAAGGCCGATCGACTTTGCGAGTGCTCCGACCTGATTAAACGTCTTCTTCGCGTTATTGTATGCGTCGTCCGAAATCTGACCATCTCCGTCGATATCCATCTTTAAATAGAAATCAAAGGCAACTCCCCACTGGTGCATTGACGAGTAATTCGATCCCTTTGCATTTGTGACGATCTTGCCCGGAGCGGTGCGTCCCTTGGCGTATAGAGCGTCCTGCTCCGCTTTTGTGCGCAGGCATTCTGCAACTCCGATCTTGATGCCCTTTTTAGAACACAGCTTGATGAGCTGTGCATACTTCTTCTGCAGATCGGGATGTAATGCTTTAATGTCTCTCATACTTTTCCCCTCCGTCTTCATCTAGCGGAACGCTATTGTCCGCCTGCGATTTGATGTGCTTAACCAGTGGAAGCATCCACTTCGGCAACTGCAGTCCTACATCCTGCACGTTCTCTAAAATGCTGATAATCTCATTGCACACCAGCCAGATTGCGACAAGGCAAGCGATCAGAAAGCTCACAGGATTCCTCCAGCCGAACATACTTGCCGTATACGTTACCATTTGATCCATCAGAGAACCTACAATTACAAGAATCCACATTGATATCTTCTTTAAGATTCCCCTGAACGACTTATAGGAGCTGATCTTTCCGTCTTTTCTGTACGGTGCCGCCATCAGTCCTGTCGCATAGTCGATGATGTTGCACGCTACCAGAAGAAGGACCGGCACAAACAGTGCTCCTAACAGTGATGATAATACTCCCATGATTGTAGTTACTAATGCCTGAATTCTGTTTTTCATAAACATTCCTCCGTGATTTTCGTATTCATATCTGCCACTTTCTGCATAGCGTCGAGCGGCAAGGCTCCCAGATCCTCCGGTGCAAGCTGCATGCTTAACTGTGCATACAGCTCGTCGATGATCTGGGACTGTGTTTTGATGATCTCGCACTGGAGACCGATAAGTTTTCCCACTCTCATAAGATCGTATACCTCCGCTTCGGCTCGTAATACATCAGGCACCGGAATGTATCATCGAGCCATGCTGCCACGATGCTGATCCAGAACCACAGGAACGTGAATAGCGGACAGATAACGCCCTTGTAATTCATCCACTGCTTTGTATAGTCCCACATCCGGATCCCGTTCTTTAGCAAGATGCTTCCGACAATCAGCTCCAACAAAGTGATGATCGCCGCGCCGATCAGCCCCTGCCAAAGCAATCCGATGTTCTTCTTTGTATTGATCTGTCCGATCAGGAAGAATGCAATCCCTCCTACAAGCCCCATGAGCGGGTATGTATAGCCGCGGAATAGCATCTCGACAAACATATAGATGAACCCGCCGATGCACAGGATTGCGAAATTTTTTACACTACGCTGTAAATACTTCAATCTTTCTCACCTCCTCTACGCTCTTGGCGTTATAAATATTCTGCTTGATGCTCTGCATTTTGTTCATATGTGGCAAAACAAATGCTTTTACTGCAGCAACAAGCGCGACCATCTCGTCAATTGTGAACGTGTGGCACTCCTCATGCTTCGCGTGCCACTGCAGCTCCGTCTTCACTCCTGCCTGCGTGAGCATCTGATACTGCATGACCATCGCCTGCATCTCGTTCTGATCTGCTTCTGTCACTCCGTAGAGCTTTCCGTTGAATTCAACGGATGAGGACTCAAGGAAGCGTGCAAGTGCTCCCTTGTTCTCCTCCTGCCGGAACGCCTGCGCTTCTTCGAGTGTGGCGTTCTCTGTCAATTTTTCATTTCCGTAAAAATTTGTTCTCATTACAATACCCCCGTGGCGATATCTGACACGCTGATCTCTCCTGTTGATTCTCCGGCTGTGATCTTAACCTTTACCGCGGTCGCCCACTTGTCGGCGGTCTTCGTTTTGTTTTCAAAAATATGATATGCTCCAAGCTCGTAAGACTCCCATGTCGGGCTCGCATCGTTTGCGTTATTCGTGACCCAAAGGCTCATTGTTGCAGCCTTATCGACGGTCGCTTTTAACTTCACGTCGATCCGATCCGGCTTCTCGCTCCACTCCGCAGGAAGCGTCGTGAATTCGAGCACGTCCCCGATTGCAATCTTGACTGTGGTTGAGTATGCCGGCAGCTTTGATCCAGTGTCGGTCGATACAACTCTTACATATCTTACTGTACCGGCGGTCTGTCCTGTTACCTGAATACGGCATGGCTTTCCAACGTCTGCCGTGGCAATGTTCGTCGCGGTGTTCCACTTTCCGGATGTCTGCATCTGGAGCGTGGTGTACTCTTTGAGATCCTTTGAGAATCCCATGTCGCTCGCCGTCTGCACCTTAACTGTCTGTGTGTCTCCGTCCGGATCTGCTCCCGGTTTAAATTCGACGTAAAACGATGTCTTCCGGCGCTGATTCTGCTTTGGACTCGTGATCGTGGCTTTCTCTGCCGGACCGTTCGTCTTCGTGAACGTGTACGTCGTTGTTGTCGCTGCATTGTTCGCATCTGTGACCGTGACTGTGATCGTGTGCTTTGCCTTCGTTATGCTCGCCCACCAGTCGGCGGTCGGAAGCTTGTGTGATCCGGATGCGGTACCGCTGAACGTACTCTTCTGTACTCCGTCCAGCTTTACTACTCCCGTGTACTTATCTCCGTCATCGTCCTTTACTGTGATGGTGATGTCGGGTGCCGTAGCACAGTTTCCGTAATCTTTACTGTCTGGGCTGACTTTAGGAGCAGCGTTCAGGATTTCGAGGGCGGGGCGGAAAGCGAAGTTCGTGCCCGTGTACGCCGCATTGCCGTAGTTGTAATTGCGCGCCGAGCTGTAGCCGCGAACCGACCGGTAGTCCGAACCGCTGGTCCATACTTCCTGGCACCATGAATACATCTTGTTCCAGTGGATTAAATCGTTGCTCTCTCCTACTGCATCGAGCAGCTGATCCCACTCGTTGTTACATCCGGCTCCGTATGTCCCGGATGCGCCGTTTGAACCGGTTAGCGAGCGCATCTTGTACTTCTGTCCGTCAATCGTGATCTCTTTTCCTGTAATAAATCCGGCGGCGTTGATGCTGTTCCATGAGATGTTGACTATCAATCCCCTGTCACATACAAGCATCTTCGTTCCGTCTGCCTTGGTCCACTCAATCCACTGCAGTTCCTTCCCGGCTACGGTATTGCCTATTGTAAAATTGGACGTGTTTGCTGAGACACAATTTCCGCCATCAATCGGATTTGTTGGCATTGCCTGCTGCGTCCCGTTTACGATCAACGTTCCCAGCTTGTGAATTGTTCCGTTTGCCATGTTTTCTCCTCTCTTTCATTTTTGGCGACATTTCGCCAAATTTCCATTCTTCCTTTTCAAATTTCAAATATGGATATGGTCTAAATATCTTCTCGCAAAGCTTATAAGAATTCGCTACTCTTGCATGACCGAGCCATGAATCCACCTGAGATTGTGCTTGCTTGACCGTCATCTCTCCAGCTTTTACTTTCGCATCAATGGCGGCAAGCCGCATCTTTTCATGCTTGATCGTATAGTCCTGTAAAAGCATATGCGTGGTGTATATCCGGTACCCGAGTGCCTTGACTCCCTGATTTACCGGAAAAACTCGTGTTTTCTCGTTGGTTTCAAGATGAAGCCTGTCTTTGATGAATGCTTTCAGTGTCTCCATCGCCGTCTTTGCTTCTTCGCGTGTTGGGAAAACTGCTACTATGTCATCTGCAAATCTCACGTAATGCTTCCAATGAAGGAACCTTGTTGCGTATTGATCGATCTCATTGCCGATCACGTTTGCGAGATCCTGCGATGATACGTTTCCTAGCGGAAGTCCCTTGCCGTCTTCTTCCGGCGAGCTGTCTACGATCATACATAGAAGATCAAGGAATTCTTTGTCCTTAATCTTCTTTTTTAACAATTCCTTAGTCACTTCTCGGTCGATGTTGTAGTAAAACTTCCGGATATCCATCTTCATGATCCACGCATCGCCGTACTTCCATTTGACGAATCTCATGTTGTGCTGGATGCGATATACTGCGTCGTGTGTGCCTTTGTCTGTCTGATTCGCATAGGAATCTCTTATATACACCGGAGCATACAGCTCCAGTAACAGCTCGTGACAGGCATATTGCACGATCTTGTCCTTTAAGGTCGGATAATTAATGATCCGTTCCTTGGGTTCCCTTACAACCATCCGTTTGAACTCTCCCGGATGATAGGCCATGTATTTGAGTTCTTTTCTCAAATTGTAAAGATTGACCTCTGCCATCATATTGAACAGCACTGCTTCTTTTCGATATTTCTTTTTACCGGACATTTCTTTCTTATATGCCCGGTCAATCGTTTCAGTGCTATATAATCTTTCGTACATCGACATGCGTGCGTCTCCTTTGAGCTCGGACGCTTGCCCTTGATAACTCTCGCAAAGCGATCGTCCTTGTGTTTACACTTTCGTGAAGGAATGGCGCTCCCCTCAAATCTTTCGATTCCATGCCGCGCAAATCGTAATCTGCGCGGTCATAACAATGTTTGAGTGCGGGGCGGAAAGCGATGTTCGTGTTCGTGTTCGTCGCATTGTTGTTGTTGTAATTGCGCGCCGAGTTGTAGCCGCGAATCGACCGGTAGTCCGAATTGCATACAGCCCCATCCCTATATTTATCTTTTCTTCTCTAGTTCTTGCTTGCAAATGCCGCCGAGTTTGGCGATCTGCATCTGAATTTCAAATGCTTTCTTCCTCGTTATGTAATGCTGGCGTTTGGCTATATTGGTATAGTCCAGCAAAGCGCACAGTGCCGCATTAGTCTTGTTAATATATCCAACCTTCTTATCTGTCAGATATGCCTTGTGGTTTCTTGCCGCATCGTACAATGCTCTCGTTGTCGCCCTGACCACTCCCTGTCGCTCCGCTTTTGGAAAGTGTATCAGGGCTTTCGCAAAATGTTCACTCACCAGCTTGTCAAATTCATTCTCAAAATCAAACTCATCGTCCAGCGGGTTCGACTTCTTCAACCCTCCGACAATCTTCCCGATCTCTCTCAGACTGCCGACAACTTCATCTTTCTTCTTCTGTGTGATCTGTCCTCTTTCAAGGCTGATATTCATCTGAATTTTTACTGCTGCAAGTTCCTGATCGATACAATCCAGATGTGCGCGGCGGTTGTACCTGTCGTAGCAATAGTAGTTTGCCTCCTGAATGATCAGGTACATTGAATTCTTGATGTCGGCGCACAAATCGTACTTCTCCGATGGATCGAATTTCTTCAGCATTGGATATACGGTGTATTCAAGAAGAGTGATCGGCTTCTGTTTCAGTTCAAATCCATCGACCATCAGATATACACCTTTCCGGATGCGTAGGATCCAGATACAAGGTTGACTGCTGCCTTGGAGTCGATCTTGTCCACGATCACGTTCCGGAACGTGCTGTTGTCCGTCATGTCTTTGACGGAAAGCTGGAAGATTACCTCGGCGAGGTCGTATTGCACCTTTTCGGTCTGATTGTTGATCGTGCCGATATCGGCTTTCGTTGTTGCCAGCTTGTTCTCTAGCTCATCCGCCTTTTTGTTTGCTGTCGCGGCTGAATCTGTGGCTTTTTTCAATGCTGCATCGATAATGTCGGAATTCTCATTTACGAGATCTACATTGTAGAATTCATTCTGTGTTTGTTTGTTCAATCCAAAATGTTCTGTTTTCGTCATGGTAAGACTTCCTCCCTTAACTGTCTATGTGTATAGTTGTGCAACTGCGCGTGTGTAAAGCGATGTAATGTTGCATGTGTATTGTAGATAATCGTAATTTCATATCTCACATTCTCCGGAAGTCTGCGTTCTAGGAGTTCCTTGGCAATCTCAATACAGTCTGCAACCTTTAAATTCAATCGAAGCTGTAAATAATACGTCTCTTCATCAGCACTTAATTCATAGTTTCCTTGACCAAGGCTAGAATCCAAACATTTCGTAAGCGTTTCGTATGTGTATGGCGCCTCTTCATTCCATCTGATTGCGACTCTAGTACGACGCATTTCCACCCCCTCTTCGGAGTTCAAAATTCCAAGCATCTTTTCAAACCTTTCGATTCCATTCTCGTCGCAACTTTCAATAAATGCATTTTTGAATATTGTGGTTCTTACCTCTTCAATTGCTTCCAGTTCCTTATCTTCCGCCGACATGATCTGCTGCATTTCTGTAAACTGCCGCATGATTTGTGGCAAATGTTCAACCAACTTAGCCACTTACATCACCTCTCACCGGAATAGCGTCTTCATCCAGTGTCACGTTTCCACTTACGCCATTCAACTTCAAATCTGTAATATCAAGAATTCCATCAAGTGTAAGCAGCTTTGCCTCAAGGCGGCTCTTACGAATCACGAGATACTCCTCCGTGCTCCATGCTTCTGCTAGTTCTAAGAAATATGCATCAATCACTTTATGTATATCCTCTTCTAGCGATGAAAAACTCTGGTCGCTCTTATACACTCCTGCAAAATCAATATTGATCTGCTCAGATCTTACACCGACAACCTTGACCACATGGCCGATCGGTGCAAAGCCATCTCCTTCGCCGGTAGTTGCATCCGGATCAATTGCATCCTGTACTTTCTTTACAAGAGTCGTTGACGGTGCTTTAAACTCAGATGAAATAATTTGGCATCTTACCGTGCCGCCAACTGTCAACAATTTGTCCTTTGCAGCTTCATGGACTGTGCTAATCCATGCATACGCCTCTTGACCTACCGTACTGGTTGATTGTTTGTCTACCCACTCTGTAACTGCTGCCGATGGTAAAAATTTAGAAGGGTTATATCCCTTCTTCCACATGCGTACTGTTTTGCTTGCGCCTACGCCCTCAATATTATTGATTTTCTCTCTGTAGTCCGCTTTATTTCCTCCAAAAGCCTCATTGACAAGTGATCCGAAATATCGCTGACGAAAATCTTCTACGTCCTCATCGTCCTCACCCGGAATCAGCACCTCGGTCAACTCTGCGGACTGCATATCATTCAAATCGTTCTGCGTTTCAATAGTCAACAGATTTCCCAATTGCTGATTGCCAATTGTTCCTGCTGTCTCACAAGTAACCTGATATGCTCCATCGTCCATCTTTGCCGTTACCGCATAATTGAGGGTGTTCAGATTGAAGCGATCTCCAATCGACACAGGTGTATCGATTGGTTCAACAATCATCTTACACACAGCATATGTTTCTTCTTTTGGATACACACCTCTCTCAGCTGCTCTCTTTGCAAGATATTCATACGATGCCGTATCCGCAAACATTTCATCCATCATGGTCTGCAACACCACATAAACATCTGCGATCTCAAGTGCTGCCGGAGCAAGGGCATCATAGATTACAGAACCCTCTCTCTTATCAATTTTGTCGCTCACTCTGGATAAAAGACGCTCCAAAATTGACTCATAATCAGTATTTTCAAACACTAAATTTCCACCTCCACTTCCATTCCCTCAATCGTATCTGCACTGGTAGTAATCACAGAGAACGTTACATGCAAAGCCTTTTTCCCAATTTTTTCAAACTGAAAATCCTCACAAGATTCAATACGATCATCCACCGTCAAAGCATCGTTAACTCGAATTGGAATCTCGCTCATGATGTATGGAAGTGATTTTCCTCGGAGATCTGCCTTTTCAAAGCCATGCGACCATGAATAGATCTCGCTCTCGTAGCGCTCCGTACTCAATGTCTTAAATACCATCTGCCTGATGGCTTCCTCTTCATCTACTTTTCCAAGAAATATACCGGGTTCATCCTCGCTCAGATGCATGGCGTATGTAAGTGACGGCTCTGTGTCAATCTCAAAGTCCATTTCCAGATCTTCATCATCCTCATCTTCATAATTTGTCGGAACCATCTAACTCACCACCCTATCCACTATCATGTATTCCTGCCCGCCATTCTTCCGGATCATAAGCACCTTTTCTCCTATCTCTAAGGCGTTCAAGACCTTATATTTCTGCTTGGTATTGTTAATTTCATGTACTACTTCATAATCAGTCACAGCACGTGATAAATGTAGAAATTCCTCATCAATTTCCAAGTCGTTGGATTTTTTGATAGTAAGTGGCGATGTTTTTGTCACAGTTCCAACCTCATAATCACATGGCTTAGATGCTCTTACCGCATCCATCGCAATCTGCTTGATCAATTGGGGAAAATTTGAACTACTCACTGAAATCACCTCCTGATACAACAAGATCCATCGTATACTGACGGTTGTTGAACGTATGTGTGACCTTTTCCACCATCATATAATTGGCAACTTTAAAATCTCCGAGATTTAATAAAACCGGAACAAGAGATCCACCGCGTACCTTAGAATTTCCAATCACTTCGGAGATGGTAAGCGTTCTCTTTTTCCGGTTATAATATTTCAATAATGCGTTACATTTAAGTTTTCCAATATCCGGCGAATTAATCTTATCCGTATACTGCAATACACCCCACTTGTTAATTGTCTTACTGCTTCGGGCAACATATAGATCAAACGTGCCCTTCTTTTTATTCTCGTAGATCAGCTTGATCTGGTTGTACACATCGCTATCAATTGTTGATGTGTAAGTGAAATCTTCTCCTGTTTCAGCATCCACAAGACAGGAATTCACTTTCATCTTCGAAACATCCACAAGCCGGAGTTTGCCTATCTGATCATACAGAACATAAACCTTATTCTTTGTGCCAAGTGTATTATCCAAAGCATTCTGAATAATATCAAATAGAGTGCTATTATCCTCAATCGCGGACATACGATAGCCTGTCTTTGCCAAGGTGCCGCACCGAAGATTGAATCGTTTGGCAATCATGGATACAACTTCATCCGCCGTCTTTCTCTTGTATACAAGTGTGTCCTTATTCTTCAAATAACGAAGCTGATCATATGCAGTGTAATCCACAATACCATCCTTGCTAAGTTTTTTCGTGAATATATAGCCGAAAAACATCTTGGTCTTACCATAAATCACAGATACTTCATTACCTTCCTCGATTTTAAACTTTTTCTCCATCTTGGCACTAAACGTCAGCTTTCCCGGTGCCCCTTTTCTCTCCCACACAATTTTCATGCCATCTTTGACAGGAAGTGTAAAAGTCTTTTTCCCGTTAAATACAACTACAGATACATCAGCTGATCCGGTTCGATTTGTTTCCTTTTCAGTTGCTTCAATATCTGCTGCTGGCTTAACTTTCTTCAACGCATTCTGTAAATGCTGTAATTCATTTTTCTCACTCATGAACTACCTCCCGGCAATTTGAGCACTGTCCCCGCATAAATCCACCATCCATTTGATGAAGACCTTCGCCCATGCTTCTTGGCGGCTGCCTCGATTGTATTTTTATTGAGCTCATAGAGTTTCTTGTACAAAGAAGAATCATTCAGTTGTTTCTTGGCAATCTTCAGTAACGTATCGCCAGCCTTAACGGTATAAGTCTTTGCTACAGACTTCGTAGTACGACGCTTCTTCTTAACAGATGCTCTTGCTTTCTTCTTACTGGATTTCTTCTTTTTTATAACAAGTTCTTTCGCTCCCCAAGGCTTCCATTCTTTCATCGGAAGCTTAACGCATACATCTTTCCCGTACTTATCAGCATCTTCTCGGATTTCATATGATCCCAAGGTCACATACATATCAGTATCCCATAAAAGTTCTTGCGTATTAGCTTCATATCGAAGCACCTTAAACTGAACCGGTTTTCTCTTAACCTTCCAAGCCTCAAACTTATCAAGATAATATGCCGGTCGAATCTCCGCTTCGCTTTGAACAAACGGATACCGTTGAGTGGGAAGCAGTAATTCTGGGATTGTGATGTCAGACAGTCCCAGCGTTTTCAGAATGCTTACTTCGCCCTCATCAATCATCGTTATTGTCTTATCTTTATCATTAATTTTAATAGTGAGCGCTCCTGGAGTAACCGGAAGGAGAATCCCACCAAGCCAAAACTGATACATGTTAATGTTCTCCTTCCGCTACTGCGTTCATTTCTTCCTCAATCTTTGAGCGAAGATGTTCCGCCACTCCATCAAGATCCATATTGCTATCAACTTTATTATGGTTGACCATACTTACCTTGATTTCTGCAGTTGTAAATCGGTTAATATACTCGCGATCCGCAATATCTCTCAGATACCTAAGGTCTTCGCTTGTTGCAGTCAATGAATCTGCAGCCTTCCCCGTGTTCTTTGCCGTATCAGCCGCATCAGATGCCATCTGGCTATTGGCAAGTGCATTCGCGTAATCCCCTGCACTTGGAATTGTGGTGGCTTTTGAAGAAAATGCATTCTTCACCTTGTTCGTCACACCGTCTCCCCATGCGGCACCACTTGCGTAAGCATCCGAATATGAAGCATACTGATAGGTGTTCATTCCACTATTAAAAGCATCTGATACACTTGTGTATGATTCTTTGTTATTCGCCGCCGCTGCAGATTTTGCGGCATAATTGTCTGCTGCACTAGCGATACCACTATAATCGAACTCGACGAATGGCAACTTGTTTAGTGCTGCACATATACTTGAAATAACCGAAAGAACCGTTGATAGCAAATTATACCACCATGACTGCACGCCACTGATTGTATTATTGAATGCGGTACCAATATTGCTTGCGCACGCTCCCATTGCATTCCACATACCGAGCGCAATATTCGCCACTCCTAAACCTAGGTTTTTAAAGAATGTAAGCACCACCATTACGCCACCGCAAATAGCACCGAATGTAGATTGCGCGACGTGCCCTGTTCCCGAAAAATGATTAGCAAGGATAACTAATGCCGCAACAGCCGCCATGATCAGTACAATCATCCAAGTAAGAGGGCTTGAAAGCAATGCTGTATTAAACCCATACTGTGCCGCCGTTGCCGCTGCCGTTGCGCTTGCTTCGGTTCCGGTAGCAGCCGCATGAGCATACGAAGCCAAACACGCGGCAATCTTTATACCATTAGAGACAATTTCCACAGCATTCACAATCCCTATATATGCAGCATACACGGCAAAAGCCGCAACTACTCCATACACAACAGGCGATATCATGCTCCAATTGTCCCTTACAAAACCGGCAACCGCACCAACGCTTTCAAATATGTCAAGTGTCACTCCTGCAACAACCGCAAGATCATTCACCGCATTGGTCGCAAATGTTTGAAATCCGTCTGTATTCGCAAGATCGTTTAGTCTCTGCAACACCGGTTGAAAAGCCATCGTTGCATCATTCTGAAACTTCGTCCACATCTGTCCCCATGTCATTGGCATAGATTCAAAATTTGCATTTATATCATCCGTCGCCGCGAATATAGCCGCCTTGACCACTCCTGCGGAAAGTTCTCCATCAGCAGCCATCGCTCTGATCTTTCCAATTGGGACATCCAGATAATCTGCAATATTCTGAATCAAATTCGGTGCCTGCTCGAAGATACTGTTTAACTCATCGCCTCTAAGTACACCCGATCCCAACGCCTGCGACAACTGCAGCTCTGCATTTGCAGCTTCCTGTGTACTAGCACCGGCAATCGTCATCTGCTTCTGGATCAGATTTACAAACTGCACTACTTCTGCGCTGGAACTAAACGCATCCTTTGCGTTGTTACCAAATCTTGCAACCACGCTTGCCATATCTGTCAGCGATCCTCTTGCATCATTTGCCGCAATGTAAACCATGTTGAACAAGTCCTGTGTGCTCTGCAATCCATCATTCATCATATTGAGTCGCGATGTTGTCTGTACGAGTTCATCCGATGCACCGAGAACATTCTTAGCTGTCTGTATCGTTGCATATGCTCCAATAAACCCTTTTATCGAGTTAGCCAGCCTGTTCGAATCGTTGACTCCTCTATTAAGCGATTGATTGAATTGCTCCTGTCCGTCAACATTCTCTTGGATAGGATCATACGTTTGTTGAATTGTTTGATTTAGTTCCTGTGCCGCAATCTGTGCTTGATTCAGTTGGGTTCTCGCCGCTTCGAGTGACGATGTATCTATGTCACTATTCATCGCTTGCCCCATGTCGCCGAAGGCTGTTACCGCTAGGTTAACTGAATTGATAATGTTCATTAACGGGGCTGTAAAATTATCAGCTAGCTGTATTCCGGTTGTGATTGATGCCATGTTATCACCGCCCCTTCGCTTTTTGTTCGGCTTCCTTCATTTTCTTTTTCTCTGTTTCGACCTTGATATCTATCGCGGCCATGATAAAAGCCTTTTCTTCATCTTCCAAAGTGATCCATTTGGAAGGGAGAATCCGAAGTTTGTGAAGTGCATAATATGCATAACTCGCTTCTGGATCCCCTTCCTCAATTAGTTTTTTGCGTCAGTCTTTAAATCTTCAAGACTTTTATATCCCTGATACCGCTGCACCCATGCCGCTAAGTCATCATACTCGCCAGCGTCATTGACTAACTCGTCGAGAAGTGCTTCCGGTGTTTTAACGCCATAATTGTCCTGAAGTTCTGCGTTGAGCAGATCTGGATAGACAATGCTTCTAGCAATAAGCGCGTGAATATATCCGGATGTATCTAATTTCTGACGATACATGTTAGGTTTTCCAGGAATCTGTACGTCTTTTGTGTACTCATCGCGAAGTGCCCTGTTCTCCTTTGATGGGACCGGTCTAAACTCAAAATCAATCGGGTTCCCTTTCTCATCCAGAAAAGAACGTGTCGGCGCGTACTTCGCGTTCTTTTTCTGAGCCTTATTTTCTTTAAAAAATCTGTTCATATTTGACATGTTCTTGTCCTCCTGTTTATAAAAATCCCCCTCATGCAATTATGCACAAGGGGTTGTATATTACGCTGCGAGTCCAATAATCTCCTGGAACTCTTTCGGCATGTCGAAATCATCAAACGTGAAATCGACATCTTCATCCAGATAAGAATCCGAAGATGCATCAAACTTTGCAAGCACTCCGCCATCAATGTTGCACTGTAAAAGCGTGATAATCTGTGATCCTGCTGCACTAGTTGGATCATCGTTGGTGATCTGAATCTCGAAATAAACATCCTCGCCGGTGTCCTTAAAATCAAGCATCATTTTGCGGAAGATACTCGTATTATAATGCATGGTGCAAGATCCTGTTCCTTCCCACGAAACCGACTTATTTCCTTTGCCCGTCTTTCCAAGAGTTGGAATCTTTACCTTGTTCTTCTTAAACTTTGCTTCAAGTTTGATCGCGGTCATTAAATTGTATCTTCGTTCGCCAATTGTCACATAGCACTCTGCGAGCGCCGCCGAAATCGCATCTTTTGAAAGCATTACATTGCCCATTCTTCACGCCTCCTCTATTTGATCACCGTTGTCATGTACATAATGCTCATTGTGTTGACCACCTGGACTTCATTTTCCACAACAACAGATTTCTTTGTTTCTCCCTGTTCCACGGTCATATCTTCGCGCTTAAAATTCTCTAACGCTCGCATTCTCTGCATTTCTTCTCGTACGCTGCAAAGATCGCTCTTAAGTCCTTGACGTCCCGGATCGTCATTCGGAAGTTTTCCTCGGTATCGTGTCTTAAAAATCAGGGCATCCTGATTTGCAAGCTCGTCTACGGTTCGAATTGTCTGATTGTCGCAGAAATCGCCGTTACATTCCTCCGTAAGAGTGATATGAGTATTGATATCGCTAAGGATCTCAATTTCATCGTCATTACGGTCCAATACAAGTTGACCTTTTTTGATATAATCCTCAAGATCATTGTCGATGGATTCGATCGCGAATTCTCCATCATACACTTTTCCCTCGCAAGACTTGTTGACTGCCGTAGCGCATTCAACGCCGGTAAGCCAATATACCGCAGATGCTTCTGGCCATCCTTCATCTGTCGTTTTATTTGGTGTGGAAATAACGCCAATATAGTCAGCGTCCGACTTGTAAAGCACCAGCTGAAACTTCTTTCCAACCTCATCTCTCATGCGCTTCACATAGGCAATGTACAGTTTCTTAGTAACCTCATCCGTAATAACAACCCCCATCGTATTAAATCCATAGGGTTCAGCTTTCGCCAGATACTTTGCATGCGCATCACCATCGACAGTGCCATTTGTTCCTCCGGAAAGTCCGACCGCAACAACCGCTTTCAGTGCTGCGGATGGCTTGAACTCAACGAAATCGTTGGCTTTCAATTCTGCAGCACTCTTGACAGTCTGTGTCTCGATTTTGGATGTCCCAAGATATGTAGTTACATTCCATGCTTCCGTATCATCCACATCTTTTGTGATGCCGATCTTGATATCATTTCCTCTCGCGCCACTGTACTTGGCAGTCGCATAGTCATTAGAGGCCTTTGCTCCGCCTCCATTCAACCGGTATGCGTACAGAACCAACGCTCCGCCGGTAAACAGATCTCTAAGACCTTTCATCTCCTCGTCGTTGTAATCGTAACCAAAGATTTTTCTTGCATTCTTCTGCATGTCTCCGGTTGTCACCTTAAAGATCTCGCCTTCTGGTCCCCAATTCAGTTCAAGCGGCATCGTAGCAATACCGCGATCTGAGAGTGCAACCGACGCAAGTCCCGCGCTGATCACGTTGATATATGCACCTGGAACAATTTTGTTCTGTACAGTCCATGTACCTCCACCCAATGCCATTATTTCACCTTCTTTCTTAAGTAACCATCAATAAGAGCATCTGCCTCGGCGATGGTATACTCCTTGTTATCCTCAAGCAGCGCCTCCAACAGATCGCGTTTCTTCTTAAAACGTTTGGATTCTGCCAACTGCTGCTTGGTAAACTTGTCTACTGGTTCAGTGGTCTTTGTTTCTGCCATATAGCACCTATCCTTTCAAATGTAATACTGTTGTCATAGTTTCCATAAGAGGCTTTGTATCCCCTATCACGTAAACAAAGAAGTTATACGTCACAAAGAAGTTCAGCACTCCATCCACAATCTCCCAATGCATATCCTTGCCACGAATCAGAGCATCTGACTCGTATGGAGTAATGCATTCAAGAGCGCATAATGCCAGTCGCTCGGCGACATCATTGCATTCTGCTCTGCCTTTTTGCGGAAAATACTGAATGCTCATCGGTACATCCGTTTCTCTTCGCACGGAAAGTCTACGTTCGATATCAGGATCAAGCATCATAATAAAAAAACAAGGCTCTTTCAAGTCTTGTTTCAATTCGTCAGTGTAAATCTCATAGCCCTCGCCGAACTCCTGATCAATGGCTATCGCGATACCAGCGGTCACATTATTAAGCATCAAACGCTCCTTTCAAAAACTCTGCAAGTCTCTTTTCAAGCAATTGAGGGGCAATTCTTCGAATCTCGTTTTCAGAAATTGTCATCATAAACTTACCCGGCACCCACTTCGCATGATTCGGTGTTCTATGACCATATTCAACATAAGAAGCATATTCAACTGGATTCGTAATCTCAATTGTATATACGCCGCCGTTTTTTGTAGCACTAAGATTGTTAAGCGCCTGCTGCACATTGTCGCTCTCAGCTGTCCAGCCTCTCCGAAGAGTGCCGCCTACTCTTCCCGATCCCTCTGGGTATACTCCAACAGGAGTCCTCTTTATTACTGCGCGCAATAACCGTGCCGCAAGCTCTTTTGCGCATGCTTCGCAAAACGTAGTTCTTGCTGCTTCGCTTCCAACCATCTTATTCAGCTTCTCTTGAAGGTTCTTGAGTTCGGAAAAATCAGTTTTTCCCATCTTTGCCATTACGCATACCTCTCTGACAGTTTCAATACAATCTCTTGGTGTGTCGGATATACCGCCGGCACCCCGCTTGCTTCATAATCACGCGTAGTACCGGATTGTGTTACCATAACCCGCGCGCCCGACTCGACCACCAAATCCGGCGATAAGAAGAGCTTCGTGACTTGCGCAGTCTTTGCTGCTGTTTCTGTCTGATCCACAGCGCTGATACTTGAATATGACAATCTGCATGGAATATCTTCCAGCACGATCACATCCGTTTCAGCAGTGATCTTCGTATCTGGATTCTTCATCTTCTGATGCTTCACAACCGTACATCGCCCGTCGTATGTTTCCTCCAGCGCTTTTCTTGCAAGCGACCGTGCCTGTTTGATTGCATCTGCGATCATTACCACACTACCTTTCTGTAGCGATTCAATGAAGACTTATAGTTTTTCAGCACTGTATCCTTGAAATTATCATCTACATACTGCCTAAATGATGTAGATGTATCACCCTCTGTAATGGAAGATACCGATCCGGTTGCACCGGTGCAACTTCCGATATTTTCATTTCGGTACAGATCCATCGCCATACGGTAACCGGTGTTCATAAGTCCATTCGGTACCGTATCTACATGGCAATAGTTCTTAATGGTTTCTTCCACATTGTCAATGACAAATTCAAGGATCACATCCTTGGAATCATCTTCAATTCCAAGGAGTGCCTTTAACTTTGCCAGCTCCATAGCTACCCGATCTTATGCTTGATAGCAACAATTCTAAGCTGCTTCGGCTCATATACCGGTTTCCAGTTCTCAGCCATTGCAAGCTCTGTTCTAAGCGGTGTCTCAACATGATCGCGCTTTGCTCCTGTGTATGCAATTCCTCTTGGGTGAAGAATAAACGCCTGACGATTGATCAGATAATCAACACCGCCGCCAGTCTGCTTATCTCGATCAGTTTCTGTAGCTACGTGTCCTTCAGGAGATCCATTTCCGTATGCAATCGCACCATTGCCAAAAAGGTATGTGGTATATACGCCGGTCTTTGCATCGACTGGACAACCATCGTCAACCGTCACACGTCTTCCCTGGTATGTATCGAACTCAACATCTGTAGAATCACGCTCTGTCTCGATCAGATTCAGTTTCTTCAGATAAGACTTTGTCGCTGAGTGCATAGCAACACCACTAAGCTGCGCCTGTGCATCTCCAAGAAGCTGACAGGCATCAATAAACGGAGATGCACCGATTTTCTTAGCGTCCTCTGTCTTTCCTGTTGTGAGATCGAGAATATGGTCTGCCATTCTTGTTTCTGCTGCCGGTGATCCATCCAGTCCTGCTGTAGTAGTTCCAAATACGCCAGTCAGAATTGCAATCAGTTCTTTCTGCATATCGCGAGCCCAATAGTCTGCAACCAGATCTCCAATTGCTTTCATAGGATCAGCACCCGCAAGAGCGGCTGAGAGGTTCGTCGCTCCCCACATATTCTGTCGTAAAATTGTAGTTGATACATCTTTGTTCGATCCGATCATCTTTGCAGTCATTTTCACATCTTCAAGAATCGCCTCGGATTCCCCCTGTAAGTCCTCAAAGAATGGCATATTGTGCGTTCTTGCCGCTTCTGATGCCAACTTGTCAAAATCGGGACTATGCGTCACAATTCCACTCTGAAAAAGCGCGGACAGCTCCATTGTTCTGTTGATCACGTATGGATTAAATAACTCCGGTACGATCACATCTGCAATTTTTGTAATTGCCATAAGTAATTACCTCCTTAAATTGATTAGATTGTTACCCCGGCGGCGGCTGCCATCGCTCTCGCCTGCTCCGGGTTGGTTTTTAAAAGTTCTCCCTGTTTGGTCAGATTAAACGTATCTTTCGCAAATGGATTTGTGGCTCCGGCTCCGCCAGTACCGCCCTGCGGATGATATGGTGGTTTCTGCTGCTCCTGTTTGAACAGATGCGCCATCGTCTTATCTTCCTTATACGGCTTTACAGCATCCTCTATGCCAACCGGCTTACCTTCCTTGTCAAATGCGAACTTGTCAAGCCCACCAGCTTTGTAGATCAGATAATCCGGATCAAGGACTCCCTGCTTTGTGAGAGACTCTTTCAAAGCGTATGTTTTTGAAATCTGCTCATTGGCAGACTGCTGCTTTTTGAGTTCTCCCTGCAAATTGGTAATAGTTGTCTGCAGTGTCTCATTATCTGCATTGTTCTTTTTTAATTCTCCAATCGTAGTATTGAGTGTTTTGATCTGACCGGAAAGATTCTCTTTTTCGGCTACAACCGCGTCGTACTTGCCCTTGTCAACATACTGGCCAGACCCAAGATCTGCAAGCTTTACCTGCTTATCTTTATTCTCCGGCTTTCCGTTATGAGCATTGACAGCATCTGCCACCTGCTTATAGAGTTCTTCTCCTAAAAGGTCTTTTAAAAATTCCATATAGTTTCCTTTCCTGCGTCGTTTTTAAACGTGGTGTCACCACAGCAGTATGCAGTTTTGATGCCATGCATAAGGGCAAATTACCGCAGTTTAAACGTCGTAAGGTTTTGGACAATATAAAAACAGGACTCCCGGAGAAACTTACTTGGCGTCACCTCTGCGCCGTTTGGTTCATATATTTCCGTTTGTCCTGTCATTACTTGTTTAACTTGCAAAATACTTTTCCAATTCTTCCCTGAATATTTTTGCAAATTTTCTTGGTTCTTTACATGTATACGCTTCTGCAAACGCTTCAGCAAACGCTTCTGAATAGCTTGTGCTTCCATACGCGCTTAAACATTCCTTTAAGTCTTTAGGAGACTTAAATATATCGCCGTCGAAATATCTATTTATTGCTTCTTGAATAACGTCAGCTTCTGTTATTTTATTATTTTTTTCTAATGTATCCGCTATATAGTGACCATATTCATGCGCCAGTGTATGCAAGCGTCCATCGTCTGATTTCGATACTCCTTTTCCTAATTTCGATGATATTCCAGACAATTTGATTTCGATCGTACTGCTTTTTTGCCTATATATTCCATTTGCTGACACGCCTTTAATATTATCAACAACTGATATGGCTGATAGTTTTTGTTTATTTTTTGCAAAATATTTTGGATATGACTTTTCAAAACCCGATATAAAATCTGTATACTTCCACAATAATTCATCTGTTATTGATTCCGGCGAGCTTTCTTCGAAATTTATCCCTAAACTTTGAAGTGCTTTAACAGATTCTTCTCTGGCATGAGTCAAATCTTTAATTTGGTTATTTGCTTTCAAATATTCTATTTTTTCAGCTATTTCTTTTGCTTTTTTCATCTCCTCTTGGCTTGCGCCATCAAATCCATCTTCAATAGAGCCAAAATCTTTCATAAAATCATCATATGAATATCCGTCTGTCAATTTTGAAAATTCGGTTTCATATTTTTTTAGTTCTGTTTTTACAGTTCCCATATTCATTGCTGAAAATTTTTCCTTTGGCTCGCTATCTGTACAAAAGGATTCTTTCCATTCCACATAAGTTGTATTGTTTGGCACATAATACGTTTTCCCATTCTCTCCACGTGCCGCACGCTTCCCAACCGAATCAAACTCATCGTCAAAATAAGGGCATGTACAGCCACGGCAATTTGGATGAAACGGCGGTGCTGTCATTCCAACTTCAAACTGACTCATGGGGAAATGCTTGCCATCCATTGACCCGCACAGACTGCATGTATGAGAATCCAATGTCTCTACAACTTCAAATTGCTCCACGTCAAGCGCTTTAAAACAATCATGCTGCGCTGCGTTTCCAAACGCGGCCTGTTCTGTCATTACCAGACGCCCTGCATTCTGCTTTGACACATCCAATTTTCGAGAGAACACATCAATGGTTTTTCTTGGATCTGCTCCGGTAATTATATTCTGTGTGAATGTCGCATTTAGTTCGTTGATTAGTTTTTGCTTATTCGCCCATATTCTGTCCGAAAAATTACGCCCGTCAGCCGCCCAAGGCTTATTGATTACCTTTGCAATCAGATTATCATTTGGGATCGATAGACTCCAACCAACGCCGATACCTTTTTGTATCTCAAATGCTGTACGAAGATACCCGCTCCCGTATATATCTCTAATCGCTGTATCTACGATATCGAGCTGATTCCCGAACAACACTTCCAGCGACTGCTGCATCTGAAGCTTAATAGACTCCAGTCGGCTTATATGTGCTTTTGCGGACGCATTTTCAAGTTCTTTCATCCACTCCTTACTGACTGCATTTGCCTTTCCATAGCGGATATATTCGTCAACATTCCACCGTAACTCTTCAAGTTCATTCGTATTTAAAAGCCGTCTCGCTTCAATCAATGAAATCTGGTTATTGTCTGTAAATCGTTGATACCAAGCGTTAATTTTTGATTCGATCTGCTTTTGCGCTTCAAAGTACTGTTTTTCAATATTCGCATAGCACTGTAATCCCTGTTGATGTTGTGCTTCCTCTATTAGCTTGAATCGCCTCTTCCAATATTCTGCATTTGCCATCATTTCCCTCTTTGATCGTCTTTATCCTTGGAATCCGTTCCGTTGCCTCCGTTTGCAGTAAATGCTCCGGAATATATATCTGCTTTTTCTTGTGCTTCCTGTTCCTCTTTCTCGATCTGCTTCAGTTCGGCATCAGTATCCTCAACCAATGGATGGTTCTTAAGAATTGTCTTTTTGCTGACAATTCCAACGGAATCTTTGCAGATCTGCGCCTGCTCCGTATCATTTTTGATGCAGGTACGGGTCCATGTCTGGATGATCGTGCCGCATTTAATATTAAGGTACTTGCAGATTGCTCTCACAAGCCGCGAAAAGCCAAGTCGGAATTCAGTTTCCATTAATCCAACTTTCATCTCCAGAAGCGAATACATGAATTTCAGTGCTTCGCCGGACTGGTTTCCGAAATTTTCCGGCTGCGGGTCAAAACCTTGCCCCTGTTCGAAAATTGCTTTTCGGGTCGCATCCAAAACACTATTCCGCGCTTCGATCGGGATCTCGATATTCAGTGTTGACACTGCTGCACCTTCGTCCCCTTCAATTTGAATTGCCTTATATTTCTTTAGCTCAGAAAGGAACTGGTTCAGATCCTGTCCTCCGTATCCAGAAAGTACAAAAATCAACTCCTGAATATCATCCAAGTCGTTAATAAAGCCGCTGTAGACTTTATCATATACGTCTATCAGCGGCTTAATATTTCTCAAATCATCCGAATGGATATTGTTATTGTAGAACGGAATGAACGGAACTTCCTCGAAATCATGGCGATAGTCGGAAATCATATCATCGCTCTCCGGATCTATAAACATATCGTAATATGTAAGCGTATCCAGTTCGCCACCTGTTTTCCTTCGAAACGCCTGGCACTCTGTAGCGGTCCAATACTCATACACAGTATAATTGTCACCGGTTGCATCGTCGATATCTGGATATACTCGCATCAATCCGATCAGCTTTCTTTTCAAGCTTCTATCAAACACCGGAATGATCTGCTTGGACGGAACGACCGCCCACTCGAACCCATCATTGTCGGCCCAATAATGTACCCAACCGATTGCAGTATTCGCTGCATTTACACACAGTTCCATACAGTTCTTCGCGTATTCATCTCCTAGTGTCTCTGTAATACGTTTATTGTTTTCCGTGCTGCCTATATCAAATAATGGCGGCGCTGTAAACGCATATGAAGCCTTCTGGTTAACGATCAGACCGTGGAAATTACGCGGGATTCGATTATCTGCATTGCGCAATGGCTTTTCCGTTTCGTCATCATCTTTCCGTTTGTGTGTATACAAGATATCTGTCTCATTGCGGTAGTATCTTTCTGCAATATCTGCTCGAACAACAAAATCGGCATGTCCAGCCTCATATTTTTTTATCAATCGTCTCATTGTTTCAATATCCATCGTTATTCTCCTAAAATATCAAGACTCTGATATACCGCAAAAATCTTCGGGGATTGAATTGCAAACCAATCGACCATCTCTTCATTTTTTGCCCACGCGCCATCATGCTGATTTGAACTCTCAGATAAACCGCTCTCATTCAAAAATGCATGCATGATTTCGTGCCGCAAAACTCTCTTTCGATATGATTCTTGTTCACGCTCGTCCATGTCCGGAAAATACTTTTTTTCCTTCATGTCGGCGATTACAATCGTTTTGTTGCACTCCCCGCAATAACCGGCGAGTCTATTATCTCTCAAATAATTATCCTTTGATGTCTTATGCGTTTCAATTCGATATTCAGTCCCGAGAACGTTCACTTTCGTATTCTTCATTCTTACCTCACTTTAAAATGCCAATACCTGATGGTTTGCGGATAATCGTATAGCAAAAGTATCGCAATGCATCCATCGCATGATCGTGTTGCTTTATCGGCTTATCCTCTCCGCGCTCTGACGCTTTCTGATCCCAGATATATGATCCGAACTCCTTGATTGTGCTCGGACACTGATCGCTAATCATAATCTTCCCCTGATTCAGCAAAGATGCCACAAACCGTATGCCGTCCAACACATCATTCTTAGCTTTCTTTATCGCATAACCTCTCTTTTTCAGTTCTGCTATAAACGATGCTGCAGACGGATCGATCACAATCTTAACTGGCTTTACACCATCGAGCCACTGTTCCAGATCATCTGCATACTCGGTATCCGTTTTCTGCCGCTCCTCATCGCGACCAGAATAATAATACTCGCGGCAGCACACCCACCGCCCCCATTTATCCTTGCACCATAGTAAGAACACGGTTGCATTCTGCGTACCATAATCACAGGACACGTAATAATTCGCATTAACCAATCCCGACAAACTCGACGTTACATGCTTGACAGTGTCAAACATATCGTAGATAATGCCTTCTGCCATCGCCCATAATCCAAGAATGTACCGTCGGTAGAATACGCCTGTGTACATACTCCGATATCGTTCTTTGATTTTTTCCGACAGACTTAAGTTGTCATCCATCGTGAAATGCAGATACAACAGATGCTTTTCTTCGCGCTTATCAATCCATCCGGTCTTGAACCAATGGTATGGTCCATCCGGATTGCAATTGAACCAATATTTTGAACCGTCAACGGAGCATCGTCCGGTTGCCTGGTTCACGAAGCTTTCCGGCATCAACGCAACTTCATCAAAAAAGACCCCGGCCAAGGTTATACCCTGAATGAGATCCTGTGATCGTTCGTCTTTTCCGCCAAATATGTAAAAATAATTGGTCACACTTCCCCTGGAAACAATGACCAGATTGTCTGCTCTGTGATCTGTCACGGCGTAGCCGCGGCTTCGAAGCATCAGTTTAAGCCAAAACAATACATTTCTGCGAAAAGAACCAATTGTCTTTCCGCACATGCCAAAATTTTCTCCATCAAACGAGCTCATCGCCCACATTACAAACGAAAGCGACATGCTCACAGTCTTCCCTGATCGGATAGCACCATCGGCGATAATACCATCCTTATCTTTGACTGGAGAGTCTTCACACCACCAGTTCAATACCTTGCGTTGCTTTTGGGAGAATGGCTTAAACTTAAAAATTCGTTTTGCCTTACTAATCCCCTTCATTGCCCCAATCCTCCGCGGCTGTTCCATTCAAAGCCTCGATGAATCCGTCGTCTGCGACTTCATCGTCATCGTCCGTCTGAACTTTGGCTTTTAGTAATGCAATCTCGGCTTTCTGTTTCTCGGTAGCAAGATCCATGTGATCAGAAAGCCACTGCAACGCTTTCATTCTGTCAGCGAGTTTGATACTCGCACCATCCTTTCCCTGTTTAACCTCCGAAATAATAGTTCCATCTACTTCGTCGCTATCTTTAAATCGAACAGTATTCACTGTTTTTGTCAAGGTGTGCTTCTCACCTGTTTTTTCATCAGTGACTTGCACCGGACCATATATTGCCATAACCGGCACTTCCTCTGTCCCAAATTCAAGGAAATCGGTTATGTCTGCAAATGCAATGTCCATGTATTTCTGGAATACATCCGACTCGCTTAAAAACTCTCTATTAAGACGCTCTTGTTTTAATCTGTAAATTTCTTGCTTTACTCCATCATTCCCCAACAATCGATATCCAATCGATGCCGCTGTCGCATAGTCAACGCCATATGCTTTTTGATATGCTTTCGTGGCATTGAAACATCGAATGTAATGTATGCAAAAAAGCTGTTGCTTATCGGTCAAGCCGGAGTTCTGCATCACCTGCTCAACTTCGTCAGCTACAGCTTTTTTTGACGCTCTTTTTTTTAGATCCGAACGTTCGCTTTTCTTTTCCGAACGTTCGCTTTGTTGCTCATCATCCCAATGGTATGTACTTTTCCATCTCCGAACCGTTCCGGCAGGTACCTCTAGTTGACTTGCAATCTCAACCAGCTTAATTCCTCTCTTGTACAGTTCTCTGGCTTTTTCCGCCTTTTCGTTCGGGCTCCTTGCCAATGTTACCACCTGCCTGTTTCTTCCTGCGATATTCGTGCATGACATTTGCTATTGCTATATCGGCCGTAGGATCTCTGTATCCTTCTTTACTCATGGTTTACCCTCTCTATTTGGAGAAGCGGAGCGTCTCAGTGGCGCTCCATTATTAGGGGGATTAGAAAGAGCGCAAGGGGAATTGCATCCTCTTGCGCTCTTTCACACTACGATCTTATCACATACAAGTATATCATTGTGTATCATCTTTCATTTTCTTTACCAGACGTTCATAGTATCCTCCGGTTGGCTTGAAATTTTTCAAGGCTCTGGCATGAATCCGGTGTACCTGCGCCCACTGATATCCCATCTCAACACATATCTTTTCCCAACTGTATCTCCGAAGATATCTATAAGTTAATACTGTCTTTTCCGATTCGTTCTCCAATTTCTCAACATTTGAAAATATCTCCGCATACAGGTCGATACGTTCATATCTTGCTTTGATCAGTTTCTGTTCCAACTCATCAAGCTTTGCGGCATAGTCTGACAGGTCTTTCTGATCTTGCGAATGTGGCATGTCGTCCATAACAAGTGCTGGCGACATCTTGTCCGTTCGTAGCTGCTCAATTTCTTCCTCAAGTCGTTGTGCAGCGCTAACCGCAGGCGAATACGATCTCAAATACTCCTTTTTTAGTTCGTTTTCGTTCTCCACGTTTCTCCCTCCTTGCTCAATTACTTCTCTATGTTAATTTTAGCATGAGGTTTAGACCTGTTTGTGCCAATTTTTAATGCTTTATTGCAGTTTCTCTCCGTTTTATAATTCCCTGTACAGTTCTGCGTTTTCGATAAAAACCGCTTCGACTAATCGGCATAATCCCGTATCGAGCTTCCAATGTATCATAGCTTATCTTTCTCACGATCGACTCTTTTAAATATTCGGCTATAGATAAATCAGTTATAAGGCAGATCTCGTAAACTTCTTGTTCGTCCATTGGCATTCTGTGTCCTTTCCCTTTTGTTCCGCTATTTCTTCAAACGTAATCTCGTTGCTCATGTTTTCTCCTTCCCTGCTCAATTATTTCAATCCATACTGCTCCGTCTTCCTGAACTTCTAAGTTCTTCATAATCAGACTTTTTGATAAGTTCGAACATCACTCTGTCATCTCCCATTAACATGGCCTGCAATATTATCACATCGGCGTGTCTTTGTGGATAATCCCACCGCAGGCAAATACGTGGCTCGTCTTTCATCAATGAATCAAAATTAGCTGATCCAACGGCGCACGAAAAAAAGAAGCTCCTTTCGCATGTCCGTGATAAAGTGCCACTAACAGCATTGATATTCACTTTCTGCGTTGGATTGTATTCATACGAATTAAACATTTATATCCTCCATTTCTTTCATCTCCTGATACTGAGCACTGCTGCTCCTTTCATTCTCTGTACGGCTCTGGCAATGGCATCCAAGCGGTCATATCAATCCAATCGTTTCCGCTATCCAACGAATATCCATCCTCTTCAAAGCATGTATCAAACCATACATATTCCCCGTTTGTCACAAGAATTTCCTGCCCATCGTCTGGCATCTTGCAATCGAGATAATATACAATGTCATTAGAAAAACCTCCTGCCTTTCGTTCTTCCTCTGTCATTACATGATATTTAACCTGAATCCATCTTGCATCGTTGTGTTGCTTTGTCAGCAGCTCCGGTCCGTCTACTCTCTCGTTTGCCATTTCATACGCATGCTGATAGTCCATATCAGTGTCAGCCGCAACGATCAATGCTCGAAGCATTCTTACATGCTCCGGCAACCAGTTCTCTTCCGCAATTCGGATCATATTGTCTTTGAGCCTTTGCGTCGCCAATGCAACCGACGCTCTCGTCATTTCAACGGCAATGTCCATTTATTTCTCCTTCCTGATTCTGGCAATCCACATATGCGTATCGCTTGGTTGATTGATTACCCGCTTCATGAGCATCCGCTTCTCCCTTCGGCTCATGCCGTTGAGTGATATTGTGACCTCTTCAAGCTTTTGTACTTTTACCTTGATCTCGAACTTTACCGTCTTATCGTTGTTCCAATCTAGCGCCTGACCGCATCGTCCACAGTATCTGTTAAATGTATGTACTCCCGAACTACACGCCGGACATATGCCGTACGCTCCAGATCGGGCTATTACTTTCTTTCCCTTTGTTTTAGCGACTGCTGCCCGGCACGTATCGACAGATCCTATTGCTTTATATTCTTCTAATAGCTTTTTCTTCATTTCGTCTCCTAACCCCAATCCAACTTCTGACCACATGTCCTGCAGTAGCAATCTAATACATATACTTCCTGACCGCATCTCGCGCAATTTGCATGCTGCCCGTTTCTGTGTATTGTTTTCTTTGCTTTCGCTCTTTTTGTTGCCTCGTTGCATTGCTCTATCGTTCCTAGCTTGTGATACTGCTGCACTTCTTTCATCGCCTGTATCGCAGTTTCTCTCATTTCTCTTGTGCATACATCATTATTGTCCAGCGCCTTAATCGTCTTTTTGATAAGCTTGCAAGATTTTTCTTCCACTGCTGCTCCTTTCCCCTCTCCTCCACTTTGGGAAGAGAGGTAATAACATGGCTTACAATTGTGATATCTATTTTTATCCCTTTTGAGGTCAAAAGGCTATCTTGTTCTGGTGAGATACTCTTCAATCTCGCCTGCGAGGTCAAGACTTCCTGCGTGTGATAATGCCGTTGACGCTGCTCCTAGTAACTGTTTCCCTCTTTCTCTGTGTTTTTCTTTGTAGTATTTGTCGCGCGACTTCTGGCTGTATAACCAGCTTGCTTTCGGAAACTCAATCGTTTCATAAGCTTTTGCATAAGTCTTTGCGATCGATTTAGCCTCTGTTTCCGGAATGTCGTTCTTTAGCAACTCCTCCAAAAGTTCTCGCGTTACCCGCTTCGGGGTGTCTTCCGTCTCTTCTGCTGCTATCCCCTCTAGCAACGCATTGAGTTTTGTAATGCAGTTCTCTGATGCTTGCCCTAATGTATTCTCGATCAGCTTTTCCAACCGGATCCGGCACTCTGTCGCGGTATATCTTGGTGCTCCCATAAGCACATACTCCATGATGGCGTGACTTGGATCGTCCGGATGCGCTGTGTAGTACAATGCTTTATCTTGATTTGATGATCGTTCCTCAAATGCCGGATATACGAACCCTTCCACTGGCTTCCCGATGATCCACTTCCGATCAAGATCGGTTACTCCCTCTTCTGTTGCCTGCAATGCCGGCTTTTCCAATACAACCGGGCAGATAGCGCAGATCATGTAATCATATACATCCTCGGACTCGTCAAGATCCTTGTTGTCGCTTGTTCGCTTCATGATGTCGTATGTATCTTTGAATAGTAGGATCATGTAGCTTCCGACATAATCAAATGACTCAATGATCGTCTCGTACAGCTCTGTGACTGCTGCATCATCAAGATTCGTTTCGATCAAATGCTGGATCGCTCTGCTGTCGCTCAGTTCAAGCTCTAGATTCTTGTCGTCAATCGACTTTGGCTGAAAGATCTGCTTTGCGATGTCCAGATACTTGTAATATTGCTCTTCTGGAAGGTTTAAGAAATTCTCGTCAATTGTTGCAAGGATTTCTTTCGATGCATTTACATAGCATCCTTTTAATCTCTGATAGTGGCAATCCTTCGTCAGCCGCTTAATTTCTAAGATGTCTTTCTTTCTAATCATGTTGTGCCTCCTGAAATTCTGTATTGTTCGCTTCTTTCAGCCATTTCACTAATTGCTCTTTCGTCCATCCTATTTTCGCGATGTCTAGCACTGCTGCCATATTCTCGATGCTTTCGCAACAGATGTCGAAATTTGTTCTGATCTCACCCTTTGTGGCTTTTCCCTTTTTTCGTTTTCTCTTCTTTATTTTGCAATCGTCCATTATTCCTTTATCCGCTGTATCGAGATCTATTTCTCTACCGGCCAAAAGACACATTCCGTTTGGTTCGTCTATGCCGGTGCCAAAGAACATGCATCTCAAGCAGGACTTAGGTGGATTGATGGCTGTTACTTTTATGTTTTCCTCGAATTTACGTTGTTTTTTCATGCCTTAATTGTTCTCCTCTTTCACCGTCTTTATTTAAAAATTCCATTTATTGTATGTGAGGTCTTCGCGGTTCCAATGCGGATATCTCCTTTTCAGGTACTCTTCGAAGATCTCCAGCATCTCCGGTCTCCTTCCGGTGTTGCCATTGTCGAGCATCTCGTGATGCCACTGGCAACCGACTGCTCCATTCTCCGGTATGCCAAGTCCTCCGGCGGATCGTGGGATGAAGTGCATGATGCTTCTCATGGTCAGCGCGAACGGATTCGCGCCTTCCATGTGGTATCCGATCTGACAGAAGATGCATCCGCCGTCACGTTCATAGATCATCTTTCTTGTAGCCTGTGAGAACTCGTGTGCCTTTGCCTGCTTACTTTTCATCTTTTTCGTCCTCAGAATTCAGAATTTCGAGGGCGGGGCGGAAAGCGATGTACGTGTACGCGCCCGCCGCACCGTAGCTGCCGCAATCGCGCGCCGAGCCGTAGCCGCGAATCGACCGGTAGTCCGAATAATCACAATCAACCTCTTTGCACCATGTGTACATGTCCTTGTAGTGTGTCAGTTCGTTGTCTTCATCGTATTTATCCATAAAGAGATCCCATTCGTTGTCACATCCCTTTCCATATAAGCCTTTGCTTCCGTCTGATCCGGTCATTAATCTGATCAGGCACCGCTTGCCGTCGATCGTAACCTCTTTTCCGTCAACGTATCCAGCTTCTTTCAAGGTGTTCCACGATACACGGTTAATCAGTCCTCTGTCGCAGATGTAAATATTATCTTTTAAATGTAACCACTTGATCTCGAATCCCGGCCTTGTGTCTGTGATCATGATGTCTGGACGGTTATAGCCGATCATGTCTCCGTTGTATGTAGGATCTTCTGGGATCTGTACAACTCCGCCTTTTACCATGATGGATCCAAAGTACAGTTCATTCGATGTACTTTGGGCTTTGTATAAAAGTTCTCTCAACGCCTTGCCCGTACTCTTTAACGCTTCTATCATCTTTTCATTGTTATTCATCATAAGTTCTTGTAACTTTTCTAAATCATTCATTTTCAGACTCCTCCTTTAACTTTTCAAGATTCCATTTAAGACCGTCTAACGTATCCAGCATCAGCGTTATCTTTACTTCGCTGTCGCCGCTCCACAATCTCTGCAGCTTGTTTAATTTGTTTGAGACTGCCGCCCGATATCCTCTGATCTGATCGTCGTCCGGCATCCACTCTTCGTGATTCTCGATAGTGTCCTGTCCCGGGATATCTGGCTCGATCACTTCCACGTCCTCTTCTGCTACGTGCTCCGGCTCTGGTATTGGATCCGGTTTCGGAATACTCGGCTCTTCATCATGAAGTGTCCTCTGTGTCAGCGACTGCTGCACGTCTGTTTTTGGTACATCTTTGCTTTCCTTAATTTCCGGCTTTTCAGCGGGCTCTTGTCTCAGATTCTCTTTTGGTTCCTTTTTGGGTTCGGTTGCCTTGATGACCTTTGGCTCTTTCCGTTGTTGCACCGGTGCAACAACAGGCTTTTCCGGGAAGGGTTCTTCATACAGGCTCTCCCATTTTTCTTCTGATCCTGTGATTGCCTTCCACTGCTGCCCGATTGTTCCCCATCCTGTGGATTCCTTTTCTCCGGTTCTGACATTTACGATGCGTGCGGCTTCTTTTGAAAGCATCAGCATATATCTCCCTCCGGGGATTCTCACGCTGTATGTTGCTTCATCGTTCGGTGCCATCAGCTCCTTGACATCTTCGATTGTCCAGCTTTCCGAAGCCATCCTTTCGCCAATCTGCATGTACAATGTCGGGTTTGCTTTTCCCAGCCAGAATATGATTTGACTGATCAGTGGATCTCCTTCGTTGCTTCCCTCGATCATCCTCTCGATATCTGTTACCTTTGCTTCTGCAACGACCTCGTCCCTGATTGCCTGGATGTCTGCTTTTGAGTAATTCGGTGTCAGCTCCTCGTTGATCGCTGTTGGCAATTGCAACATGATCGTCAGCTTCGCGTATCCGAACCCTTTATACTCTGGTAAAAGTTGGTCTGAATATCCGTTTTCCGAGAACTTGTCATTGATTGAGATGAATCTGCTCACCTGTGTCTTATCCAGGTTATATTCGGCTGCTGCAAATTCTGCGACCGTTTTATATCCTGATTCTTCCAATATGTTTGTATCTCTTGCAACCTTCAGCAGATATCCAATCTTCACAAAGCTTTCTGCTGCTTTTTGCAGTTCATTGTCGAGCTCTGCCTTGTACTGACTGTACGTGTTATATGTTTTGATCTCATCCATTTTTACATTGCCTCCATAAAATCTGCTTCAAGAACATCCGCAAGCAGTTTTCCAGCCAATTTTCCGTGCCATACCTTCTTTTCGTCTTTTCGCAGCTGCTTATAATCTTCGATTCTCTTTGCGTTTGCTAAAATTCCGTACTTCACTTCCTCCGGCGTCATCTTGCTTTTAAAGTACTTCTGCCATTCTTTCAAGAATGGGATTGCATCGTCCAGGTCCTTGTTCTGATTATCGCCCGTCGTCCGTTTCTGTCTGATGTTCCCAGAACTTTCCACCTCCAGTGTGTACCACGGCTTGTCCGGATGGCTTGCTTTTCTCAGAAAGAACGGATATGCTTCGTGGGTTTCTATTCTGTCGTAGTAAAAATCCGCTTTGTCTATGCAATGGCTGAGTGCTGTTCCCTCTCTTACCATGTCTTCGATGCACGTAGCTGCTACAATCTGGTATTTTCCTTTTTTGAACTCAAATTTCTTCGTCTCCGGCAAAATTTCGTTCACTTTCGTCCACTTTTTTTCCAACCGCTTCGTCTGTTCTTCTATCGTTTTTCCTTGCGCTGCTAGGATTACTTCCATGTGTGCGGCTACAACATCTTTCGGCCAGCCGATCTGCTTTGCTGCTACGTTCCACTTTTCCTGCTCTGCCATATTGTAGTAATCACGCCACGTTGTCATTATCTGATACGGCGTTTCTCCCGATTTCTCCATTTGTCGCTTTATGTAGTACCATATTTTTTTGTACTCATGCGGTGTCGGAAGGAATCCAAAGGCTGACGGCGATCCTATTTCTGCCATATCCTCGATCATTCCGCTTGGGTATATAGTGTTCTCCATTTTTTCCATCTGGATCCACTTTAATGTGTTTATGCCTGCGTCCATCTCCCTGAGTCTTTTCAGCCTTGCTTTGTCAATTCGAAGAATTCCACATATGTCTGTTTTTTTCTCGTCGATAAATTCTTTAAGTCCATATCGTCTCTGCAGCAAGTCTTTTGCAAGCCGAAACATTCCGATCTTTACCAACTGCTCTACAAACCTGTGCTTCTTTTCTTCTACCAGATACTCGTATACGCTATCGCACGGGAGATTGCCTTTCCAATCGAATACTGTACTGTTCTTCAATGCCCCATTTTTCAGACTGGTTGTGTTGCCTCTGTACAATTTTCCCGATATATATCCGTATCCGTATTTTTCTGCTGCAACCCATCTAATTTCTTTGCCTTTGTACGAGCAGTATTCATACTTTCTTACGCTGTTCCTCTGGCAGATATACCGTGTGCACTCTCTGTGCCATATGTACGGATCATCCATTCCGTATCTGTATCTCATATCGTTTTCAAAACGTCTTATTACAAAACCGTCTTTGATCGGCTGGATGCATACTGTGTTCCACGGTGTCGGGCTTGTTGTGTGTCTATATCTGTTTAGCCAATAGTGGGCCTTTCTTCTGCATCTTTTGCATCTTGTTTCCGCCTTGTGTTTTGGCTTACCGATTGGCACCATTCGTTCACAATAGGAGCAATATCCCTCTTTAGATTTCACAGATTCATAGAATATAAAAGTGTCCTTCTGTGCTCCATGCTTTGACCACTTTTCGAATCCCGGCAGTTCTTCAGGCACAAGCTTCATGTCCTCGTCCCACGGTGCCTTTTCCCTTTCTTCAGCTAACCTGATCTGTTCGTCTCTGCACTGGTCTTCGAAGTCTTTTATCGCTCGCCATCCGCCCTCCTTTGTCCCCGGCAATCTATTCAGAGTCTCGCGTCCGTCCCTATTGATCCATATCCTCGAATCAACGAACTCTTTTTTGTAGCTCCAATAATAATTTGCCAATGTCTTCTCGTCGACCAGCTTTAAGTTATTAATCTTAGCGGTTGACCACTTTGGCTCTTTCTCCGTTTCCAAAACTCGTGTTTCGAACTCGTGCCCCTCTGTGTTTATGTAGATCTCGTAAGTTGGCGTTGTTTTTCCCTGGGCTATTATCTCCGGGAAAAACAGACATATCATCAGATACTGCCCTCTCGTCTGACACCTGATCATCATGTCGTACCTCGTGGTAAATGTTCTTTCGTAGTAGTCTTCTCCTTGCTTTACCGGAAATGGCAGTATGTTGTTCCTCGCCATCGATATCATCTTTGGAGTTGCATTTATACGCTTTAACTTTTCTAATTCTTTTCTTCGCATAATTTCTGCCTCCGTATTCCGTAGTAGACATTCGGTTTAACTCCGTCTTCTCCTGCTCGTCCAATATAGATTGCTTTTATGTCTTTGGTATTTTTTTCTTCCTGCAGCAAGAAGAAAGTCCCTCCGTTTACCGCTTTCGCTTTTGGATATTTTCCTCTGACAATAATGAATCCTGATTTGTTCTCGCATTCTCCTCTGTCCCGAATTAAGAACTCGCTTTTATCGTCTCGCTTTGGGTGTCTTCTGATATACTCGCATCCTAAAGCCGCTATCTCCAGCCTCGTCACTTCTTTTACTACGGTCAGCTCTGTACAGGAAATTTTCGTTTCTACGTTGTCCTGATTGATTTCTCCATCCGCTTTCACAACGCAGAATCTGCTATCTTGGTTGTCGTACCATTGCAATACATCCAATGGATTTTCGCAACAATGGAATCCGTTTCTCGTGCAGTTTGCCTCTTTTTCCTTGTACGTCTTCCCTATCTCGTACTTGAATGTTCCCTTTCCAAGAGTGCATGTCATGTCCGAGTTGAATCCTTTGAATGCTAACATGATCATTCCTCCTTGTAATATTGTCCGGCAATTCTCTTTACGTCGGCGTTGCTTGGTACGCCCATATATAACGGTCCTCTTAGCGCTTCCTTCTTGCCGTTGTGGTTGATTGTCGTGGCTTTTACAATCTCTTCGCTAACCTGAGTCTTGTTTTCAAACGAAAATGCAATCAGCTTTGCCATGCACTTTGTTAAGCTTTTCCCTTTTTTCCTTGCCATTCTTGCCAGTTTCACATCTTTCGCGCATAGTCCTACTACTATGTTCTTCCAATCCTCCAGCACTCCGGCAAGTTCCAACTCGTTGCTTTCTGCCTTAAGCTTTCCGACTGCTGCCATTAATACTGTTGCAAATTCCTCCTGATATCCGGATACGAAATCTTCTGCATCCTCCTTGTCGATTCCGTTCTCTTTCGCAAGCTCATATATCCCTTCCGTGTCTCCGTTATCTTTTAAATCCTGCGCTTTTTGGTTCAATTCTTCTACGGAATCAAATTCTCCAAACTTCTCAAACATTTCGTCCTCCTTATCCCGCAGCTCTCTGATCCTGCTGCTCCTCTTGCTCCCTCAATATGTTCTGCACGAAATCCGCTGCTTTTGCGTAGCACTGCGCTTCCGCGTCCGGCTCGCCTGCTTCTGCTGTAACTTTTACAAGAAGCTTTTCTCTCGCATTGTTTCTGTACTGCCATATCTCGATATAGCCGTCCTCGCGCTGGGCAAAGTGTGTATGCATGCGGATTTTCATGTGCTTTTGTAGTTTTCTATATACTTCGTAGAACTCATCGATTGCAGCGTTCAAGTCCATGTGCATACCTCCTTGCCTGCCACTGTCCATATGTCATACCTGCTGCCCGCGCATCAATCGAGGCATCAACAAGTGACTCGTGACTTGCCTGTATCCTTCTCTGTCTCTGCTCTTCTCTCTTCCGTTCTCTCGCCATCTCGCGCACTCTGTATGAATTTGTCATCTGCTGATCCGCCGCCGCGACTCTTGCGCATGCTTCTCCGCAGTACTTCTGTCTCGGATTCTTGCAGGTGTACTCTTTGTGGCAGATCAGACATATCTTTTGGTACGTTTTCTTTTCTTTCGGTGCCGGTTCCTTCTTATGCTCTGCCTGCCATTTGCGTGCTGCTTTTTTTGCGCGTATCTTACGGCAATCCGTCCCACAAGTGACCTGTTGTGAGGTTCTCGGCATGAATATCTTTCCGCACTCTACGCATTTCTTTGCTTCAAGCTTTGTTGCGGATTTGTGATAATAGTCTTTTGCCACCCTGCGGGCGTTCTCTTTCTTGCATTCTTCTGATCCGCATGTTTTCTGTATTTCAAGCCGCGGCGTGAACTCCTTGCCGCATATCACGCACTTTCTCATCTCTTCGCCTCCTTTAATTGAAATTGCTGCCACTTCCGGAAAGAGTTGTCCTCTTTCAAGTGGACGTTGATCTCTTTCCCTTCCAGGAGCTCGTCGAGTCGCTCCCACTCCTCGCGGTGCGCGACATCTTGTCCTTTTGCGGTTTTCCAGCCTTTTTGCTTCCACCCGGGAATCCACCCGATGCCGGATGCTACAAATCTCGACTCGGTGTATAGCTCAATCGAGCAGTCTTTCGTCAGATGTTCCACTGCCATGATCACTCCGATCAGCTCTACCTCGTTCGCGGTGCCCTCGATCTCTTCCAGCCACGTCCGGTCTGCTGACCCTTTTGAGGTCATTGTCTCGATTGTGTAAATCGCCCGCGCATCTTGTCTTTTCGGGCTTTTCGCGCTTGTCTGTATGTAGATATTGACCATCAATCGATATCATCTCCTCTCGGCGGGTGAAAAACCGCTCCGCACTTTGTCTTTTTGCGGGTTTCAGCGATTTTGACCTCAGTATATTTGCAGTAAGAATATCCCGTGTATGGATTCACTCCGATCAGCACGCTTTCCTCGTCGATTTTGTATCCCGGAGTCGGTACCGGTCCATTCTCGATAATCTTTCGCATCGTCCAGTGTGACCTGTATACGTGTTCCGGTTCTGGTCGGATCAAATTCTTGCTTGATGTCAGACTGAGGAGTGCTTTCTTGTCGGATTCCTCGAACATGCTGATCTGTTTGTACTCCTCTGTTCCTTCCTCTGGTGCCTTGCACATGTACTCTGCAAGTGCTTTCACGTCGTCGTATACCGATCTGTAATCTACAAGTCCGTCTGATCTGCAGTTATGCCGGCTTATCGCCCGGCTCCAAGCATCGGCGATTATTACGTCCGAATCCGTGATGCGGTTGATCAGTACGTGAAAGTGAATTCCTCCTCTTGCTCCGATCTCTAGCCTTGCGATCCATTTAAGCGGACTTCCTCGCTTTCTGTATTCATCCCGCAGGATCCGGAAGAACCTCTTCTTGTCATCCTTCACCTCTTTGACATCAAGCCTCATTCCCTTTGGGTACTTGCAGCATGACCAGATATCTCCCTTCTCAAAATTTGCCTTAATCAACCTCCTGGTTCGGATTTCTTTGTTTCTCTGATTCTGCTTTGCGATCTGCTCCGGAGAAGCTTTCTTCTTTGGCTTCCTCTTTTCTCCCTTCGCACCATACCGTCCAGCAAATTTATACTCGACCTCATTCGAGTCTCTGAATCTCCATGTGTCTTTCCAATATGCCATAGTTCCTCGTTCTATCTTTAATATATTGATATAGCAATTTGAAAAGGCTTGATTTTCAGCCTTTTCTTGACACTATGGGATGGTTTTGCTACAATATAAACGTGGATTGAATTTTCCACTTCTCTAATGTATTTTTATTAAAACCTTCGAGCGTCGCGCACCCCATGCGCGGCGCTCTTCCCTTTTGTGTCATTTTCATACCGCTTCCTTGCTCACATTCATCATAAATTTGAGCCGTGCTGCAGTTGCGTGCGCCATTCCTTCCGCGGTCTCTTTATCTGGCCATTTGTCGTATTCTGACTTAACTTCTTTTTCGAAATCCCACTTACTCATCAACGGCTTTGGCGATGCGTCGTTCAGCTTCTTGTTCAAGCTTTCTGCGATGTTTTTCTGCCAACTGTATTCATACTCTGCGGCCTGCGGATCCATCAGATCCTGCATCATTCGGATCTCCGGCACTGTGAGCGCAACCTTGATTGTCTTTTCCATTTCTCTCTCCTCCAACTTCTTTGTTTCATTCCTTAACACTTCGCTGAATCCTTTTCCTGCAGGCTTGTGCGGCTTTGTCAGTTCGCGCCGCGCCTTCTCCTGCAGAATATACTCATATGCTCCGACTCTGATCATGAGGCATCTCCTAGCCAGCAGGGTTCAGTTCTTCGAGGGCGGGGCGGAAAGCGACGCCCGAGTCCGTGCTCGTCGCATTGGTGCAGCTGTAATAGCGCGCCGAGTCGTAGCCGCGAACCGACCGGCAGTCCGAATAATCACAATCGGTCTCCTGACAGATGGTGTACATATCCTCGTAATGCGTGAGGTCGTTGTCCTCGTTATACTCGTCCATGAACTTGTCCCACTCGTTATCGCATCCGGCTCCGTATGAATCTTCTGATCCGTCTGATCCGGTCAGGCATCTTACTTTGAATCTATGACCATCGATTGTGATCTCTTTTCCGAATACATAGCCCTTGCCGTTGAGTGTGTCCCAAGATACTCCCATGAGGATGTTTCTGTCGCACACCCAAAGGTCTCCGACCTTTAACCAGGTGAGTTCCTTTCCTTCTACGGTGTCGCTGATCTCGAAGTCTGTGCCGTTGTATCCGATCACGTCTCCTTTATAGAATGGCTTTTCCGGTTTCGGCATCGGCATGCCGTGCAGCATAAGTGTTCCAAATTTTCTGATATTGTTGTTCATGATTTCTCCTCTCTTTTTATCCGTTGGCTTCCGCTCTCTTCGCTTTCCACGCCTCGAATTTTCGCTCATTCTCCGGATTGGCATAAAACTCTGAAATGCGGTTATATGCAATTCTTGCTGTGGAGCGCATCTCGCGCTCCGGCAATTGCTGTGGCTCGATTTTTCCCATCTTGGTCGCTCCCTTCTTAGGCCGATGCCTTTGCTGCACTGTCAACTGCTCTCTGAGCTTCCATCCCTGCGATAAAAGCGTTCGCCATAGTCACTGTGATGTCCTTTGGTTCTTTGTTGATTGTTCTCAAGAACTGTGCCATTTCTTTTCTGTCTGCTGGTGTTGTTCTACTCATATGCTCGCCTCCTCTTCTTGTTTGTTTCTGTTCTTATATGAAAATCCTAATTTTCATCAATGATTTCATATGTCAGGTCTTGGCCAGTTTGCCTTTTGTGCTCTCTGGCCTTTTTCCTCATAAACCGTCTTGCTTTTTCAAGCGATTCTCTTTTTGTCCTTACGATGATGTGACATGCTGGGTTGTATCTTTTCGTTCTAATTCTTTTCGTGTTCCTCACCCCTTTCGTATTTAATATGAAATGCACTTTTTACTGACTAATTATTTGTTCGTTTCGTGTGCTTGATGTTCTTTCTAGGAACACTATACTTCCTTTCAAGAACGTTGTCAATAGTAAATTGTTCTTTCTAGGAACTTTTTCTATTGACTTTGTGTTTTGCCGGTGCTATTGTATGATTAGAATCAAATAAGGAGGTGATTATGTGACGATTGGTGAACGTGTCAGATGCGCAAGAAAAACCCTCGGTTTAACGCTTGAAGAATTTGGCAGGCGAATTGGTCTTAAAAAGAACTCTGTCAGTCAGATTGAAAATGGCCATAACGAACTTACAGATGCGAATGCTGTTTCGATCTGCCGAGAGTTCAATGTCCGAGAAGAATGGCTCCGAGACGGAACCGGTGATATGTTCGAGCCTGCTGCATCGGATGAGTTGGATGCTCTGGCAAAGGAATACGGGCTCAGCGAAGGTGAGAAGATTCTTATTGAACATTATGTTAAATTAGATGAAAGCTCCAGACGTGCGGTGATTGATTTCATTATTGATACTGCCTCTGCATTGAGTGGTGGTCATCCTTTCAATTCTTTGCCAGACGAACCCGATGCTCTCGAAGATCCGGATGATACAAAAAGCGATGCCGGGTGATCCCCCTTTAGGGGGCGCCCAGTGCACCGCTTTATTTTTTTACGATTATTTTTGCATTTTTCTTTTGATCAAAATTTACGTTGTAATAAATGGTGTCATTTTTTGTGTAATAAACTGCGTAGATCTTTGGATCTTTGATTTTTGACGTGTTTGCTTTTCTCATATGATTATTCCCCCTGTCCTTCTCTGACTGGGCGCTATCATATTATATTTTTCTGCTATCTTAGATTCTACCGGAAAATTTTGGTAAACAGATGTTCCATCTACCCCTCTGAGTGATTGTGTTATATATTGTCTTTATAACCTCATACTCAACCAAAGGAGTGAACAGATGAAGAAAATAATTGTATTTATCGTGAAAATTTTTTGTGGGCTTGTTGGGATAATGTTTCTGCTTGGTACTTTTGGCGGTTTAATCGCCTGCTATTCTGACCAATCTCATCTTCTTTTATATTCGGCGCTTACCCTTATTTTCTTTCTAATCGGCATTGGTTTGCTGAAACTCGCGATCAGAAAGTCTCCGTCTAACGATCATTTGGACAGTTTGCGTAATGCAGATTCTAAGCCAAGCCATTCTTCTATCGAATATATAAAAGACGGTAGTTGCATAGCCCACGCGGATGGATCTCCGATTAGTGACAAAGAAATTCCATATCTTATACAGTCGGGATATGAACAGGCTATTCGTTCCGAAAAGACATCGAATAATCTAAAGTTCCATCGTACTGAGCGCGAGGACGAACTGGCTTTCGACTTTATGATGAAGCACACGGATGAGCTTGGTTCATATATCGACCAGTCTGAAGAATTGTATCGCAAGGCCCATGCTGTCGATGATTTGTCATGTCGAATCGAGTTATTAAAACAATCGCTGATTGCTTTCGAAAAGGCTAGGAAATTTGCATATTCTAAGGGTAAGGGCGGCATTATTTACTTTCAAGATATGTATGAGCACATGCACAATTCGCAAAATGATTGTTTTTCATATGCTGACACAATACAGGCGAGTCTTGATTCCGCAATACGAGAACGAGATGTTATCATTCCTGGCATTCTGCAAGCGGTCGGTGATAACGACGGTATATTGCAGAAAAACATATATGAACAATTACCTGATATTTCAAAGTCTGATATTCAAAGAGAAATCAGGAAATTAGAAAATGAAAATGTGCTTTTCCGGACACCGAAGTCAAATTCTTATGAACTGCGTCTTGTAAAATGATTTTAAAAAGTAGTTGCACCGGTGCAACTCTAGGAGGTTTTGATATGAGTAAAAAATTGGCAAATGAGACTGCTGCCGTTGTGTATGCGAGATATTCTGCCGGTCCGAAGCAGACGGATCAATCGATCGAAGGACAGGTCTATGACTGCCAGGAGTATGCGAAGAAGCACGGTCTTACAATCGTAGAATATTATATCGACCGACACATCTCCGGCAAGGAAGATTCTAACCGATCGGAATTCCAGCGGATGCTAAACGACTGCTGCAAGGGACAGTTCCGGTATGTAATCACTTGGAAGGTGGATCGCTTTGGTCGCAATCGTGAGGAGCTGGCTGTCAATAAAGCAAAGCTCAAAAGATGTGGTGTGCAACTTGTGTATGCAAAAGAGAGCATCCCAGATGGACCGGAAGGTATCATTCTTGAGTCTTTACTTGAAGGCCTTGCCGAATACTACTCTGCCGATCTGTCGCAGAAAGTAAAACGTGGCATGGCTGAGTCTGCGAAAAAAGGTAAGGTTCTCGGCTCTGCTTGTATTTACGGATTCCAGAAGTCTGCAGACAGACGCTACGAAATCAACGAGCCTGCTGCCGCCATCATCCGTGAAGTGTTCCAGCGATATGCAGATGGTGATAACGTTCCTAACATCGTCAAGGATCTCACTTCGCGTGGAATCGCGACATATAAGAACAAGCCTTTTGATACTTCAACGATATACCGTGCGCTTCGCAACCGTAAGTATATCGGCGAATATACATTTGATAACGTCGTATATGAATCCGGCATCCCTCAGATTGTTGATAAGGAAATATTCGATCGCGTCCAGCAGAGACTTGCTGCTAACAGGAATAATGGCTTTAAATGTGCCACACCGGTTCCATTCCTGTTCACAGGTAAGATTGTTTGTGGAGAGTGCGGATTTCCTTATAGTGGTGAGTCCGGCACCGGAAAGTCCGGCATTGTTCATCGATACTACAAGTGCCACGGTCGTAAGTCTCGCAAATCCGTATGCAACAGTCCCATTCTACGCAAGGATTGGTTTGAGCAGTACATTTTGAACAAAACCGTGTCTGACGTGTTGAATGATGATGTGATCGACTATCTCGTAAAAGAGATTCTTAAGGTTCAAGAGGAAGATCTCGTCTCTTCTGAGCTCTCTGCCTTAAGAAAAGAAAAGCGTGATGTTGAGAAATCGCTTTCTAATATTATGCGTGCGATCGAGGCCGGCATATTTAACGATACGACTGCTGAGCGCATGGAGCAGCTCGAGCATCGCAGCAAGGAACTGTCTGTTGCGATTTCAAAAGTTGAGCTTAAGCGCATGCGCCTTACTCCTGATCATCTTTATTATTGGTTTTATGAGTTTAAAAATGGAGATATCCATGATGAGGCGTTCCAGAAGCATCTTGTGGATGCGTTTATAAATAAGATTTTCATATATGAAGATAGGGTCGTCATCGCTTATAACTGTGCGAATAACAACCCTTGTTCCATCGACCTTGCCGAACTTTCTTCGTGTGTTCGACCTCGGTCGCATAAAGTGGACTAGACGGGAGTCGAACCCGTGTCCGAAGCACAATCCCCTGTCCTTCTACGAGTGTAGTTTGTTATTTAACATTCCCTCTGCCGGTCGAAAACAAACATCCTCCCGGTTTCAGTAGCTTCATGATACGCCCACATGCGCAAAGCTTAACATGCGTCGTTTCTCACATAGTCGAAGCCTGGGTCCTAAAGTGTGAGTGCTCTAGGTCAGACTGCTGCAACTAGGCAGCGTATGCTAAATTATCTTCAGCGTTTAATTTTAATTTGGCCATTTAACGCATCGCCATACGACTCGCTTCTCCAGCTTCACGTACCCCGTCGAAACCATTACTAGCCCAGATTTAATTTTTTGCCGCGGGTACGTGAAGCTACGCTTCACGGTCTCCGCTTCGCTCCGGTCCGCCCAAAGCCAAGGTCCACCGGACCTTGTGGGTCCCATCGAAACCATTACTAGCCCAGATTTCGCACCTTAAAGTCTCTCTCCGCCTCTCGCTTCTGATCCTTCTTGGCAATGTCCTGACGCTTATCATAAAGCTTCTTTCCTTTTGCCAAGGCAACCTGAACTTTCACGAGGCTTCCCTTAAAGTAGACCTCTACCGGAACGATGGTGTAACCCTTCTGCGCAATCTTGCCCAGCATCTTCTGGATTTCCTTCTTGTGCATCAGAAGCTTGCGCGGGCGAAGAGGATCCTTGTTAAAGATATTCCCCTTCTCATACGGGCTGATATGCATACCATACAGAATCACCTCTCCATCCTCGATATGGATGAACGACTCCTTGATACTACACTTGCCCATGCGCATGGATTTCACTTCCGTCCCCGCCAGGGCGATACCGGCTTCAAACGTCTCTTCAAGAAAATAATCGTGATAAACTTTCTTGTTATTCGCTATTAACTTTCTGGCTTCCTTCGCCATCCCGGTATCCTCCTTTCCGGATTTATGCACAATCTGTACCATATAGGATATATGATTTTGATTAAAAAATCAACACACAAATCGAAATAATTATCGTTACAAAAAATCCGACAAATTCCTTTATTTTTCGCCTTCTTCACCCGCAAGAGCAAAATCGATCGTGCGCATAATCCGGTCACAATGTTCGACACGAACCTGAACCTTCTGTCCTAGCTTATACCTCCGGTTCGTAGCCTCGCCGACCAGCTCATATGTGTCCTCATAATACTGATAGAAATCATCGGTCAACTCCGTCACACGCACAAGACCTTCCACGGTATTCTCCAATTCCACGAAAAAGCCCCACTCGGTCACACCAGAGATCACACCCTCGAACGCCTCGCCGATGTGCTGTTCCATATACTGGACCTTCTTGAGCTTGACTGTCTCACGTTCCGCCTCATCCGCGCGGCGTTCCATCTCGCTGGAATGCTTCGCAACCTCCGGCAGAATGTGTTCATAATGATCGATCCGCTTCTCGTTTAATCTTCCGCGCAGACTTTCCTTAATAATACGATGGATCTGCAGATCCGGATAACGGCGGATCGGTGACGTAAAGTGGCAGTAACAATCTGCCGCCAGACCAAAATGTCCGGTATTGTCGATCGTATACCGCGCCTGCTTCATTGAGCGCAGCGTCAGCCTGCTGATGAGCGCTTCCTCTTTCGTTCCATCAATCTTCTGCAATAATTTCTGTAACTCCTTCGGGTGCACCTCGTCTGCACCAATATGGAGCGTATAACCGAAATTGTTGATGAACGTAGAAAGTTTCTGGATCTTCTCCGTATCCGGATTCTCATGCGTACGATACACGAACGGAAGCTCTCTCCAATAGAAATCAGAAGCAACCGTCTCATTTGCTGCCAACATGAAATCCTCGATGATCTTCGTTGCCACATTACGGTCATACGGTCTGATGTCGATTGGATTCCCCTGCGCATCCAGAATCACTTTCGTTTCCGGGAAATCGAAGTCAATCGAGCCCCGCTTCATGCGCTTTCCTCGCAAAATGCCAGCTAACTTCTCCATCCGCACAAACATCGGCACAAGTGCCTCATACTCACCAAGGAGTGCTTCCTGCTGCCTGCGCACATTTACATCTGAAACGCTTTCCGTTTCTCTGTCTGCACCATCCTGTCTGCCATCCACTTTCTCCACAGAAGCATCTTGAGCATTTGCAACATGATATGCTTCTAAGATATTCTTCACCTGCGTATAGCTCATCCTGCGATCCACACAGATCACGGTCTCCGCAATCGTATGATCAATGATCTCCCCCTTCGGGTTGATCGTCATAATGCAGCTGAGCGCCAGCCGGTTCTCCCCCTGATTCAAGGAACAGATTCCATTGGACAAAGCATGCGGCAGCATCGGGATCACGCGGTCCACCAGATAGACCGATGTACCACGTTTCAACGCCTCCACGTCCAGGGCACTGTGTTCCTGCACATAGTTCGATACATCCGCGATATGCACACCAAGAATATAATTGTCATCGTCCATCGTGACAGAGACCGCATCATCAAGGTCCTTGGCATCCTCGCCGTCGATCGTCACCATCTGCCAGTCACGCAGATCCATGCGCCCCGCCATATCCGCTTCCGATACCGGCTTGGCAACATTCTCCACCTGCTTCAGCACTTTCTCGTCAAATTCAACCGGGAGCCCATAAGCGCGGACAAGCGAGAGAATATCAACCCCGGGATCATTGATATGTCCAAGGATTTCAACGACTTTGCCCTCCGGCTTCCTGTCTTTCTTACCGTAGCTTGTCACCTCAACGACTACCTTATGTCCACTGACTGCCCCCTTAGAGCGCTCCTGTGGAATAAAGATATCCGAACCGAACTTCGGATTGTCCGGCACGGCAAAGCCGAACGTCTTACTCTGTTCGTAGGTGCAGACAACCTGCTTCATACCACGCTCAAGAATCTTGACAACGGTTCCCTCTCTCCGTCTTCCGGTCGTTACCGGAGAGACTGTGATCTCAACCGTATCCATATGCATCGCACCATTTACCTGCGACTCCGGAATAAAGATGTCCTCCGTCTCTCCTTCCACTGACACGAAACCGAAGCCCTTCGGGTGTGCCGTAAAGGTTCCGGTCATCTTCTTGATCTCGGATTTACTGTACTTGCCCCGCTTCGAGCATTCAATCCTGCCCTCCTCCATCAGATCCGCAAGGATTGCTTCCAATTCCGGCCGCTGCTCCTTCTTGACACCGAGCACAATTGCCAGCTCCTTGATCTTCATCGGCACATACATATTGTCGCACATAAAATCGTAGATCATCTTCTTGCGCTGCTCATATTTATTCGACATAATTTTCACCTCTCCTTCGTATCTTTCCTTATTATGATTATGCGCTTGCAAAACTCCTTTGACAATACTCGAGAAACTGTATCCCTACGTCTAGTACCTATGTGGGACACGATTTTGGAGAACCATCCAGGGTTCATTGCACCGCATAAAAAAAGGCTGCCGATTCTCATCGACAGCCTCATCTTAATCTTACCAGATTCCTAAATTCAGTACCATTGCAAGTACAAGGAAAAGGATTACTGCTACTCTTGTAAGCTTCACAAGCATTCCTTCCATAGAACGACCCTTATTCTTGCCCCAGTAAGTCTCTGCTGCTCCGGCGATTGCGCCAAGTCCTGCAGACTTACCTTCCTGCATTAAGATAATTACTGTAATGACAATACTCAGTATAATAAATACTACTGTTAAAATCGTATTTAAAACGGTCACGATTTCCACCTCCTAGATTCTAAACTCACGACTAATCGAGTATAGCATATCCTAGACATCATTTCAACTTCTTTTTGCTTTTTTGTATGATTCTTCTATATTTTATTATCATTTTTATTTTCATTTAGACGAGAATACATTATATATAGAATTATGAAATTAATTCCACAAATTCAGGAGTAAATCATGCGAACCAGACATCGAAACAGATGGCTGCTTTCTGTTCTGGTCAGTCTGTGCCTCACACTTTGTGCATGCAGCAGCGGATCAAATGCACCCGCTCCCGATCCAAAGCATTCCGGCACAGAGGATACCGCCTCTTCCGGCAGTCGCGATGCCACACCGCAGGTGCTGACCCCGGCGATCCGTAACCTGATCCGTGAGGGCAAAGTGCATCAGATCGACG
>ERZ1035006.232-NODE-232-length-46784-cov-11.306961_pt1 | contig 46784 bp, 37 predicted proteins | sample MGYA00520694_ERZ1035006 | MGnify/ENA primary metagenome ERZ1035006 (study PRJEB33766, sample SAMN09781746) | gut metagenome | biome: gut microbiome | host: Homo sapiens | place: Madagascar | study: EMG produced TPA metagenomics assembly of the PRJNA485056 data...
GTTTTTATTTTTTATTGCTGCATAATACAAAAACAAGCAGATCAGTCCGGAAAATAAAATACCACAGCTGATAATCAGTGTTCCCAATCCCCTTCCCAGGAGTTTCAGTACACAATCCCCTCTTGTCCCCAGAAAAATGCCAACGGAGTTCCCATAATAGTGAGGATATACCGGGATAATCTTAATTTCCAGCTTCTTTCCGGCACTGTACTTTGGAATATCCACTATATGCCAGTAGCTTCCCGGTGATTTCATAAATTTCGGTGCATTTTCCTCGTTTCCATACTGGTAAATCATCTCTCCGTCCAGCCATATTTCAGCAATCGTATGGGTTGTCTTGAACATGATCGACCTTGGAATATCAAACTCTTCCGGCAGGATAATGTTCTCTGTTTTTACCCCATTTTCCGCAGACTCCTCAGTCTCCAGTGCAACCGTATTATCAAAAGCAATAACCTCTCTGTCTGTACTTTGCTTAAATATCCAGACAGAAAAGCAGACAGCAAACACACTGAATGCAATCAGTGCAACCCACAATTTTTTCTCTATTTTCATGTTTGGCTCCCATATAAAACTGCATAAGTATAAATAGGATAGCAAACCCATTTTATTTTTTCAAGTTTTTTAAACCTATCCCCCAGATTTTTTTGATTTTAAGCTCAAAAAATCCGGCATCAGATATTTTTTACCTTCCTGCCTGTAAAGGAAATCACCTTTCATTTCTTTCATAAAATTGTATCAGAATTTCTGACTTTATAAAAAAAGAGACAGATGCAGCAGAATTTTTTACACGAAAAATGCCGGGGCAAAAGTTATTTACCTTTACTCCCGGCATCTGTTTCCATATCTTTTTGTTTTTGCAGTGCATTTTACAGCACAAATCCTGCTGCATTTTTCGGCTGTGCATGAATATCCAGACAGCAGTCTGCTACGTGCTCCTGGTTCATATCCAGAGAATAATTTACACGCATATCAATGTGGCTGTCACTTTCCTTCAGTTCCAGATTGGTGGCGGAAATTCCCATTTCCAGGGTTCCGAACGGTGTGGTGTAAAGAGCCATGTTCCGTTTGCCCTGTTCAAAAACCATATGCGTGTTTATCTGGCCTTTCTTCCGGACTTCCATTCCTTTTGAGGAAATCTTGATGTAGTTGATGGTGGCATCTCCGTGATCCTCCATCATCTCCTCATAGCGGAGATAATGGCTTCCATTGCGGAAATAGTATTCTCCTGGAACTACCAGCTCTATGGGTTCATCGCCCTCCGGAGTGTCCATCATATGTAAACCTTTTACATGAATCAGTACTTCTTTTTCCATTTGTTCTCTTCCATTTCATAAATTCCAGCTGCCTCCGGCTTCCTTCTGTCCGAAAAGCAATCAGTATTTTTCAATATCAATTTTCTGTGTTTTCTCTACGTCAAAGGGCAGGATGGAATTGGCGAAGCCCTTGAACTTCTCTGCCAGATCGCTTACGTAGAAGCGGTATGGGAAATCAGACTGTATCTTGCCTGTGCTCTGCATATCCTGTTCTTTCAGAAGCTTGCCAAGCTCCAGTGCCGTCTCATAAGCCGGATTCACCAACTGCACGCCCTCTCCCATGATCTGTCCTATGGTAGACCGGAGAAGAGGATAGTGGGTACAGCCCAGGATCAGGGTGTCGATATCCTTTTCCTGAAGCTCCTTTAAGTATCTGGTGGCAACCTCCACGGTCACCGGATCGTGGATCCATCCTTCCTCCACAAGGGGAACAAACAACGGACAGGACTTTCCAATGACTGTAATTTCCGAATCTATTTTCCTCAAAACCTCTGCGTGAATACCACTTCCTACGGTGCCCTCTGTACCGATCACGCCAATGCGCTTATTTCTCGTCACCTGCGCCGCAACCTTCGCACCAGCCTCAATCACACCCAGTATGGGAATGTCGAATTCCTCACGCACGGCATCCAGGGCAAAAGCACTGGCTGTATTGCATGCAACTACAATGGCCTTCACCTGCTGTTCCCTTAAGAAGCGGATGATCTGACGGGAATAACGGATAACCGTTTCCCGGGATTTGTTTCCATAAGGTACACGGGCCGTGTCACCAAAATATACGATTTTCTCTGCCGGAAGATTTCTCATGATCTCACGGGCCACGGTAAGCCCTCCGATACCAGAATCAAACACACCGACAGGAGCATCTCTATCTATTTTCATTTATTCTTCTCCACTATTCCAGAGCCTGCGTCCAAATCTTACCTGCATCATATGCAATACAATCTGTCAGCGCCCTCAATTTGTCTGTTTTCTCATTTTAACACCAAAAAGCAGGGGTTGCAAGCACTTATAAGCCTGCTCCTCCTGCTCTTTCTTTAGTCAGAAATTCCAGCAGCCAGAAATGAACACGCACAGTTATCTCATCTCTTTGCGGTGCGGTCTCCTCTTTTTCCCTGTATTCTCCTACCATGCAAAACTGAGGGTAGAGAGTTCCCCACCAGGCAAGAAGCGGGGAAGTACTGTTCCCTGCCGCCAAGGTCAGACCGGCAATGATAAGAGCCACTGCCAGCCTGGTTTTCCAATTACCTGCCACTTTTCTTAATTGCTTCATAAAATACCTCCGTAGTTTCTCACTACAAAAAGTATTCCCGTTTTTTTCCACCTTATTCTTTGTTGAAAATCACCTCCAGATTCTCATTGTCCACTTTCAGCTCCGGCAATTCCGGAAGTTTTCCACTTTCGTACATCTGATGATACACCTCCCGAAGTGTCACAGCTTCCTCTGGGATTTCATCCGGATTATTCTCAAGAAGGGAAGACACATATTCCCCGAGCGAAGTCTGCTGAGGGCTACTCCATCCTACCGTTTTTCCTGCATTTTCCGCCTGGAAAACATACACATTTTCCCCCACTGTTGGATTTTTCTGCAAAAATTCCAGCACCTTCTTCCAGTGCTCCTGCTCCAGAACCGATTTTCCAAGCACCAGAATCTCCAAGTGCCCCGGATCCAGATATTTCTCCTGTGTTTTTCTGTAATTATCCTCAATCTCATCAAAGGTTTTTCCCTTTATTTCAAGAGCTTTCTTTTCTTCCTCCTCTCCGTTCTTTTCCTGACCTGTAGCCTTGGGAAGGTCTGGTGTTCCCAGGGTGATAAGAAATTTCTCCCCCTCCATATCCGCCCCCATTGCCAAAGGATACAGCCGTTTCTCCGGCTCCACACCGCCGCATCCGCTAAGACACCCCATCATCCCAGCCCCCAGAAGCACTAACACAAGCCCCGCTGCTTTCCCATTCTTTTTCCGCTTCTTCCATCCCCAAAAGAAAAAAAATGCCTGAAAGATCAGCATTCCCGGAACAAAAATATAGCCAAGATAAATCTGGAAATACTTCTGAATGCTGGCATCTCCGACAGGAAAGAGAGCCAGCAAATAAACCGCCACACAAATCCACCCTTTTCCAGATCCCAGCCCTGTTTTTTCCGCCAGCAAATGTCCATAATGAAGTAAACTTCCAATAGAAAACAAAAGGCTGTACAGCAAAAAGCTCATCCACAGTACATCAAACCGTGCCAGAATATTTCCCGGAAGATCCGCACCAGCAAGCAACGGAAAAATGGGAACCGTTTCATATTTCAACCGCTCCCAGCCAAATATAGCAGGCAGCAATAGTTCCACCAAAATCAATAAAATACCCAGGGTTCCAACGGCAAGTCTCACTGTCTTCCCTGCACTTCCGTTCTTCTCCACATATTCCAGGGAAAAAGGCAAAAGGCCAATTCCGGAAAATGCACAGAGCACACCGTAACAATCCGTAAGAATTCCCCGCATATTCCATCTGGAATCTGTAAGCATCTCCTGGAAATATTCCCATTTTCCCTGTCTCACAGATAACAGAAGCATGAGAGCAACTGCAGCCAGCACAAGACCCCCCGATACCTCAGCCATCCTTCCCCGCTTTTGAATTCCTCTGCTGGTTCCAAGACTGCAGAGCAGAACAGAAAAAAGAAGGAGCCATCCCTTAGAAATACCGGTGCCCAGACTTACCGTCACGATTTCTCCCAGAAGTGCCAGCAGAAAAGCCGCAGTCAGAACACAATATATCAGAAAAAAGATTTCCGTCAGGCAGCCAGCAAACCATCCTGCTGTTTTTACCGGATTTTCCAGGCTGTGACGCAGACGCATAAGAAATATCACATAGAAGAGCAATAAAATCACCGCCACAACCGTTCCCCCAACCCCATTTTTCCCCAAAGTCCCGCCATTTCCAAAAAGGCACAGCAGAAAAGGAGCTAAAAAGGAAAGAATCAGCTGCCTGTACAGCTGCCTGTGAGAAATCCTGTTATTTTCTGCAAATTTCATTTTTTCTTTTCCCCTTTCACAAGCCGTACTTTCTCAGCATCTCTGGCATACAAGGGGCGCCTCCATCTCTTTTTAAAAGGAATACGCCAAATGCCTGCACCAATACCTTTCGTGGCGTCTTTCTTCACAAATGGTACCAAATATGGGACTCCAAAGCTTAAAAGCCCCGCCAGATGGGAAACGGTGAGATAAACACCTGCCACAATGCCAAAAATCCCAAGGTATCCTCCCAGGAACAGAAAAAAATATTTCAGAAGACGAAAGGCTGAAGCGAACTCCTCGTTTGGAATGGAAAGAGAGCCCAGTGCCGTAATAGCAACCACCATCACCACAATAGGGCTGACCAGATTGGCCTCTACTGCTGCCGAACCAACAATCAATCCTCCCACGATTCCCATAGCATTTCCAAGGGCTCCCGGAATCCTCACACCAGCTTCCCGAATGAGTTCAAAGGAAATTTCCAGAAGGAGAAGCTCTGCCACGCTGGAAAAAGGAACTCCGGCCCTGGCCTGGGAAAAAGAGAGAATCATATTTACAGGCAGGATCTGTGTGTGAAACCGGATTACAGCAAGATAAAGTCCTGGCAGTAAGGTTGCTGCTGCCATTGCCACATAACGGAGCATTCTGAGAAAAGAGGTCATCTCAAAACGGTTGTACCAATCCTCGCTGCTCTCCATAAAGCTGTTGAATGCTCCTGGCAGAACAAGAGCCAGAGGAGAATTGTCACATAGCAGAACTACTTTTCCGTTTAGGATTTCCTGGGCTGCACGATCTGGCCTTTCAGTAGTATGATACTGGGGAAAAGGAGAAAGCCAGGAATCCTCCGTCAGCTGCTCCAACATTCCGCTGTCCAGAATTCCGTCAATACGAAAGTCTTCCAGCCGCTCCTTTACCTCTTCCAGCAGTTCCTCTCTCACCAAATCCTCCATATATACCATTTGTACCAAAGTGTGAGAGCGCTCTCCGACATAGTATTCCACTACCTTTAATCTGGTGTCACGAAGGCGCTTTCGTATCAGTGCGGAATTTATTTTCACGGAATCGGAAAAGCCCTCTTTGGAACCCCGGAGGACCTTTTCCATCTCAACCTCTGTTACTCCCATGCCAGGATAGCCGATACTGGAAATTTTCATTGCCTCGCTGAAGCCATCCAGAAAGAATACGGCATTTCCGGCCAGGATTGCCTGGCACACCTGTTCCATATCTGTGAACTTTTTCACATCTGCAATTCCCAGGCTATTGTATTTTACGAATTCCTGTATTCTCTCCGGAGAAATTTCCCAAAAATGGCTGATCATCCGCCCAAGAGCAGAATCTTCCAGCATCATATTGGAAGTAGCCACTTCAATATAGACCATCAGGCAGTCCACCTTGCGCTCCTCCCCCAGGCGCATAGGACGGATCTGAATGTCTCCGCAATCCTTCAGCCGCTCTCTGATGTATTTTTCGTTTTCCTGTATTTTTTTGGAAATCATAACAATAGTATTATTTTTATCCAATCCGTTCACCTCCCTGAGCCTAGAGCGTGTTTGAAAAATCATTCCTGCAATCCGCTTCGCCACTTGCTCATAAACGCAGTCGCTATCTATCCTTCTCAGAGTTTCCAAACCAGATGTGTTTTATACATAAAAAAGAATCCTGCATCGACAGTTTCCATAACAGAAACTGCAGGTACAGGATTTTTCTAATCAAAGTCTATATTAAGAGTTGCTTTTGCAAAGGCATGATTCTCCATTTTGCAGGACATTTCTCTCGAATTCGGTGATCATCGCCAGGTTTCATCCCTCCGCCCGGATAGCCTGAATGATTCCTCTTCTCTGATTCTCCAGATGCTCAAAGGACAGCTCCTGTGCACGCTTCACATCTCTTGCACGGATGGCCTGTGTAATCTCCTCATGCTCTTTCACCAGACGGTTTCTGGAATCATCTTCTTTCAGATATTCCACACGGTAACGGTAAATCTGCTCACGAAGATTATTCAGCACCTGCATCAGCCTCTTATTGTCTGCCGCACGATAAATGGCTTCATGGAAATTCACATCCGCTTCCGCCATTTTTACAAGATCTCCATCTTCAAAGGTATGCTCAAACTCCTTGGCCGCTGCCTCCAGCGCCCGGATATCTTCCTCTGTCATATTGGTGCAGGCTTTTTCGATTGCCAGATTTTCCAGGGTGATTCTTACCTCCAGGACATCGTTCAGGTCCTTCTCTGTGATATTGGCAACCTGTGCTCCCCGCCTGGGAATCATCACCACAAGACCTTCCAATTCCAGCTTACGCATAGCCTCACGAATAGGAGTACGGCTCACTCCCAGCTTCTCTGCCAGGGCAATCTCCATCAGTCTCTCTCCCGGCTTCAGCTCTCCCCTCAGGATTGCCTGCCGCAATGTATTAAACACAACCTCACGCAATGGAAGATACTCGTCCATATGCACTGTGAAATCACTTGTCATTTGTACTTCCTCCGCTTCTAAAATTTCATCAAAACACTTCTGTAGCAAAAACGGTCTTCGCAAGATGACTTTCTCTTAGCGCTGCTGCCGCCTGCTCCATTTTTTCTTTTTCCTCAAAAATGCCGAACACAGTAGGGCCACTTCCGCTCATCATGGCCTTCCGTGCACCGCCATCCTCCATCAGGTCCTTAATCTCCTGGATTACAGGATATTTCCGGATGATCTCTGGCTCAAAGGAATTTCCCATTCTGGAAATAACGCCCTCCAGGTCATTCTGCCGGATTGCCTGGGCCATACCGTTAATATCCGGATGCACCATTGCCGGATCATCCAGCCTCAGGCTCTCGTAGGCAGCCTTGGTAGAAACATTCACGCCAGGCTTTCCTACCAGAACATAGCAGTGAGGCAGTCTGGGAAGTCGGGTCAGCTTCTCACCGATTCCCTCTGCAAGAGCAGTTCCCCGCATGACGCAATAAGGAACATCTGCCCCCACCTTCACGGCCCGCTTCATCAGATCATTTTCAGAAAGTCCAAGACCAAACAGCCGGTTCACTCCCACAAATGCTGCCGCTGCATCGGAGCTTCCTCCGGCCATACCGGCAGCTACCGGAATAAATTTTTCCAGATTCATGGAAAGACCCTCTTTCACATGAAATTCATCCATCAGCATCTTCGCCGCTTTATATACAAGGTTCCGCTCATCTGTCGGAACATAGGGGATATTGGTGGTAAGCGAAATTCCGGGTTCTTCCTTTTTCTGGATTTCCAGAACGTCATACATCTGTATGGTCTGCATGATCATCCGAACCTCGTGGTATCCATCCGCACGCTTACCAACCACATCAAGCCCAAGATTAATTTTTGCAAGTGCACGTAAACGCATAATTCCCTCCGCCTTTGTACTTTGTATACAATATTTTAATATTGTTATTTTAAAATATTTTTGTATTTTTTTCAATACATAATATTGGGAAAATTTATCAGTTCTCTACCTTCTTCACCAGAAGCAGGGGATACCCCGGCTGCACTTCGTCAGTTTCCAGCTCGTTCAGCCCGCAGATTTCTTCCACAGTGGTATAAAACCGCTTGGCAATATCCCACAAAGTATCACCTGTTTTCACGATATACACCGTAATTCCTGGCATTTCCTGAATCTTCTGTCTGTCCAGCGGCTTCTCCTCTACCTTGCTGATGATCAGCTGCTTTTCACACTGCAAAACCAGAACATTCAGACTGATTATTGCTTTCACCTCGATCTCATCGCTGTCTATCATAGAGGTGGAAAGCTGCTCCAGGTCTGCCTGAAGATAAAAGATGCTGCTTTCGGTAATTCCCGGTGCTTCTATCACATGAGAAAACGGGATCATTCCGTCTACAGAGTAAAAAGGCATCTCATCGTTTCCTGTAATATAAAGAATCTTTAGGAATACGATTCCCTCAGCCTGAATCCCATTCTCCACAACCTTTGTCTTTTCCACCCGCACACGGCCCTGACTGTGGCAGATCTGCAGGATTTTGCCCTGGCTTTCCTTCATTTCAATCCGGTCCGACACACGGCACTTGGAATTGTTGTGTACCAGCAGGCTTTCCAGGCACTCTGTTTTTCCCTGAGGAATACATTCCTTTAACGGAGAATACACATCCAGGATAAGCTCATGGTCTTCCTCCCGGTACAGCTTCATATCTAATTCCAGCACTACATCCACCGTGAAAACACGTTCCTCTCCATCGGCATCCGGTTTCACCTCAATGCTCTGGTGCATCATCGATGTTTCAATGTTCTGGATCATATCTGCATTGCAGCCGGTGCACTCCACCTCCGTCTGAAATGGCAGGGTATATTCCATCCACTGCAAAGGATTTTCCTCGTCCTCCCCGGAATATAATACAAAAACCGACAGTTCACCTCTGGCCTTTACTACATTTTCCTCCGGCCGCAGATCCAGCCCCCGAACCTCTACCGTATACCATAAAAGCTGGTCAACATTCGGTTTATTGGACCCAATAGTAATTTCCTCTTTCATACGCAGAGTATCCTTTTTATGTACCATCAAACTTATCAGGCGTATCTGTTTTTTCTTTACGGAAATTTCCTCATCCTTTATCTGTACCGGAATCTGGATTCCTGCCATTTCGTCTATGCCTGCATAAAAAGTGACGATGGATTTTATATTCAATTTTCTTGAATGTATCATGTGAACACTGAGATCCTCGATTTCCCATTTCAGGCACATCTTATCCCCGCTTGCAATTCCTTCCAGATTTATAGTGTCCTCGAATGGTAGCTTTGCTGACAGACTGCATACTTTCTGGCCTTCTTCGCTCACGTAGAGAATGTCTACATTCAGATTTCCACTGATATAGGCTTTTCCATCGCTGAGACGGATTTCCTCCAGAGACACATCGCCCTTGTTCTGGATCAGTCTTCCCATATCCGGCTTTGCGTCTGGCACATTATAATCTCCGTCAAAGGTCACCTGACTGGTTGCCCTGCTTTTTACGTGAAGCATCTGAACACTTTCTTTTCTGATTTCCACCATTTTTCACTCCTTCTTTTATTTCCTGGATATTCCCTTGCCAGAGCGTGCCCCCAAAATCATTCCTGCAATCTGTGCGCCCCATTGGGGGAACAGGCTCCAGCTATTCAAAGATCACAGGCTCCTTCTGCCAGGCCATCTTTACCACAATGTATGGGTAAGATGGCGGGCTTATGACGGTTTTTCCTTCTGACGGACCTATCAGCTTCGTGCGAAAAAATATGGCCTGGGAGGTTGCCCCAAGCTCCTCCACCTGAATGCTGTAGCCTCCGCTTAGCTGTGTTCCATATCCTTTTACCAGAAACAATGCTTTCCCGCTTTGATAAGTCAGCTGAAACTCCCTCTGCTTCTTTTCCCGGATCAGCGCAGTAAGCTCCTCCGGAAGCTCCTCCTGCTTTACTATGGAATATTCCAGTGATCTGTGTGGCTCTTCCTCGATCCGGATAAAACGGCATCCGGATAAGACAACTGCCCATAGCAGGATTCCCAGAAGAACTGCTGTTTTTTTCATCAGACTACCTCTGCAGTTGTTTATTCTTATTGTATGAGGAAATAAAAAGATTTATTGCAAGAATTTTGAAAAGTACCTATAATAGATGTAAACATTATAGAGCCTGTTTGAAAAACGCTCTGGAAAGGAAAATCTTATGATCCGTTTTATTTTATGCGTCATCATAGTGGTTGGGTTTCTCATCCTGTCCATTCCCATTCTTCTGATAGAATGGATTATCGGCAAATTCAATCCTATGGCAAGGGACATCAGCTCTCTTAGAATCGTCCAGGCTGTGTTCCGTTTTATTCTGTGGGTGGCTGGCGTGAAGCTCACTGTCATAGGAGAAGAAAATGTGCCGAAGGACACTCCGGTTCTCTACATCGGTAATCACCGAAGCTTTTTCGACATCCCCCTCACCTATCCACGCTGCCCGATCTGTACCGGCTACATAGCCAAAAAAGAGATGGGAAAGGTTCCTCTTCTTTCTACCTGGATGAAACGACTTCACTGTCTCTTCCTGGACCGCACAGACCTGAAGCAGGGACTGAAAACCATCCTCACAGCTATTGAGAAGGTAAAATCAGGTATCTCCATCTGCATCTTCCCCGAGGGAACCCGCAATAAAAATGACGACGAGCTGGATATGCTTCCCTTCCACGAGGGCAGCTTCAAAATCGCAACGAAATCCGGTTGCCCGATTATCCCAATGGCAATCAGCGGTTCCGCCGATATCTGGGAAAGTCATTTTCCGAAAATGAAGTCCACCCACGTTATCCTGGAATATGGAAAACCGATTTATGCAGACCAGCTGGAAAAAGAGGATAAAAAACATCTGGGTGCTTACACCCAGAATATCATTCACGATATGCTTGTGAAGAACAAAGCGCAGTTATAGTTTTATCATGATATCAGGGGCAAAAGGTCAAAAAGCCGTTCATGCTTGCATGATAAGGCGTTTGAACTTGGGACCCGCCAAACATGAGGAAGTAGTGATTTACATAGTAAATCAGCGGATTCCGAATGTTTGAGAATTGCGGGAGCAGCTCTGCTGCGGAGCAATTCGTGGATATCAAGTTAGGGGCAAAATACTTTTTGACCCTAACATCTTATTATTTATATAAGGAGGACACTTCCATATGGACAAATGGACAAGAGTGAAATACCAGCCGAACCTTCCCTTGAAAAAAAGCGGCCGTGTAACAGCAAGCAGGGAACACATCCAGCTTTCCAGGGAAGCAGCCAAAGAAGGTATGGTTCTTTTAAAAAATGCGAATCATCTTCTTCCCCTGAAAGAGGGCTCCCGCATTGCACTTTTCGGCAAAGGAAGCTTCGACTATGTAAAAGGCGGCGGTGGAAGCGGTGATGTTACCGTTTCCTACGTACACAACCTTTACGATGGCTTGAAAATGCAGGAAAATGCAGTTCAGATCTATGAGCCGTTATCTGACTTTTACCGCACTGATATCCGGCACCAGTATGAAAAAGGCGCAGCACCTGGCATGACGGTTGAGCCAGAGCTTTCCGCAGCGCTTGCTGATGGTGCAAAAGCTTTCGCAGACACTGCCCTTATTGTGATCAGCCGTTTCTCAGGCGAAGGCTGGGATCGCTCCAGCGTAGAATGCAACAATGAATTTAACCCCTGGAAGAATGAAACCTCCATGCCAAAGATTTCCGGTGAGATTTTCCCGGAAGGAGATTTTTACCTGACAGCCCGTGAGAAAGCCATGGTTGCCATGGTAAAAGAGCGTTTCCAGAATATTGTGGTTGTGCTGAACATCGGCGGAATCATCGACCTTTCCTGGATAAAAGAGGACGACCAGATTTCCTCTGCACTGCTCGCATGGCAGGGCGGTATGGAAGGCGGCCTTGCAATGGCAGAGCTCCTTACCGGAAAGGGCAATCCTTCCGGTAAACTGGTTGACACCTTTGCAGCTAAGACAGAGGATTATCCCTCCACTGCAAACTTCCACGAATCCTTTGATTATGTAAACTACACCGAGGATATTTACGTAGGCTACCGCTATTTTGAAACAATTCCAGGTGCCAGTGAGAAGGTTGTCTATCCATTTGGATATGGACTTTCCTACACTGATTTTGATCTGGAAATCACCTCAGCATGGGATACCCCGGATGAAATTGAAGCAGATGTTTCCGTCACCAACACTGGGGAGATAGCTGGTAAAGAGGTTGTCCAGCTTTATTTTGAGGCCCCACAGGGACTTCTGAAAAAACCGGCACGCCAGCTGATCGCATTTGCCAAAACACGCCTCCTTCTTCCAGGAGAAACCCAGTTCGTCCGTCTTACCTTTAAGAAAGCAGATATGGCATCCTATGACGATCTTGGAAAGATTGCAAGGTCTGCTTATGTCCTGGAAAAAGGTACCTACAGATTCTATATCGGAACCTCTGTAAGAGATGCTGTTGAAGCTATGGAACCGATCGAGCTTGCTGAGAACGAGATCGTGAAGCAGCTTTCCGCTCATATGGTTCCAAGCTGTCTGAAAGAGCGTATGCTTTCTGACGGAAGCTTCGAGACTCTTCCACAGAGTGAATGCCCGGATATCAATGAATGCGTATTTGAGAAAATGGAGCCTGGCACAGAGGAGGGGCTTACTCCTGCAGTACGTGGCATCAGCCGTGGTGCCCTCTTTGACAACTATGGCAAAAAGCAATTCATCGATGTTGCCGAGGGAAGGCTTTCCCTGGACGAATTTATAGCCCAGTTAAGTGATGACGACCTTCTTCACCTTCTTGGCGGCCAGCCAAATACAGGCGTTGCCAATACCTTTGGCTTTGGAAATCTTCCGGACTACGGAGTTCCTTCCATTATGACAGCAGATGGCCCTGCAGGCCTTCGTATTGGCAAGGAATGCGGCATCTGCACCACTGCATGGCCATGTGCAACACTTCTTGCCTGCACCTGGAACCCGACTCTTGTTCAGCAGGTAGGCCAGGCCGGAGCGGAAGAGGTGAAGGAAAATAACATTGCCGTATGGCTGACACCGGCAGTCAACATCCACAGAAATCCTCTTTGTGGGAGAAACTTCGAATACTATTCCGAGGATCCGCTGATTGCAGGAAAAATGGGTGCTGCCATGGTAAATGGTATCCAATCCCAGCATATCGGTGCTTCTGTGAAGCATTTCGCAGCTAACAACAAGGAGACAAACAGAAAGCACAGCGATTCCAGAGTTTCTGAGAGAGCACTTCGTGAGATTTATCTGAAAGGTTTTGAGATTATTGTGAAAGAGTCACAGCCATGGACCATTATGTCCTCCTACAATGCCATCAACGGACACCGTGCATCTGAGAACCATGAGCTTCTTGAGGATATCCTCCGTGGTGAATGGGGCTTCAAGGGAATGGTTACCACCGACTGGTGGACAAGAGCTGAACATTACAAAGAAATCAAAGCAGGAAATGATGTGAAGATGGGCAATGGCTTCCCGGACCGTGTAAAAAAAGCGATGGAACTGGGCGAGCTTGGCCGTGCAGAACTAGAACACTGCGCAAGAAGAGTTCTGGAACTGATTTTGAAGGTTGATTGATGTTTATATGGCAGCAGGGGCGAAGTACTTCGCCTCTGCTGCCATATTGTGTTACTGTCTTTAAATTAAACGGTCTTATCCCCTTATAGGAAAATCAGCTGCATACTGACTGCAATGCTCCCATGGCTGCCGACCACATTCACAAATCTGAATATGGCCTTATCCACGGCACCGGTGATGTGATAGTGGGAAAATCCTCTCTCTGAATCTCCTGTTTTTCCCCATTCTCTCCCAGAATCAGAAGCCGGTCCGCCATTGCCAGGGAATCCGACAGGTTCAAAGATAAGATCACCACCGGAATCCCTTTATCCAGAAACTGCTCCAGCATACTCCACACATACATACGATGTTCCAGATCTGCTCCGCTAAATGGCTGAATGCAAAAAAGAATTTCCGGCTTCTGCAGCAGAATCCTGGTATAAACCAACTGATATTTCTGTTTTTTACTCAATTCCTCCACCGGCATATCAAATACTTCTTCGCCAAGCGCAGAACTGTATTCCTTTCGGATACTGTTTCGCAGCTTTTTATTATGCCAGATAGAGGGAACCTTTTCTCCAAGTCCCATACAAAGGTTGTTCATATAGTCCAGTTCCCTGAAAATCATAGTGTGGGTAGTCCACTCCTGCACCACTGCAATCCTGATATTTCCAGCAAATTTCGTTCTTTTTCCATTGAGAAAAATTCTGCCACACTCAGGAAGCACATCTCCGGTAAGAATTTCTCTTAATTCCTTCATGGCTCTTGCATCCAGAATCTGCAAAACAAGACATTCCCCCTTATGAACATCAAACTGAAAATCACAGGTATACTCTTCCCCGAAATTTTCCCACTGGAAAATGACCCTTGCTTCTTCTTTCTGCGACTCTCTTTTCTGTATGTGATAGCGCACCATATTGTTATATTCTGTCATTCTGGCTACAATCGGTGTGCGAATCAATTCTTCTTTTTCCAGTACCTTCTGAATCCTTCCGTTGATAAAAAGGGAACACCTGTCACAAATGCCGGCAATTTCCTCAAGATGCAGGCAAATATATAAAAAGGAAACGCCTTTTTCCGTGTAATGACAAATGATGGAGTGAAGCTTTTTTAGCTCGTCATCACTGACCAGCGCCCCCACTTCGTCCAAAACGATCAGATGATGCCCCATAATCACCGCCCGAAGGATCTCCACCACGATTCTTTCAAAAACCGACAGTTCTTCTACATCCTTATCCACCGGAATGTCAATACCAATATCCTGAAAAAATGGCTCCAGCTGCTGGTTTAGGATCTTGGTCCGGATCACCCTCTGGCGAACCCCCGGGCGCAGCACAAAAATATTATCTGCAATATTTAAGTTTCCTACCAGTGAGCTTTTCTCCCGGATAATGCTAATACGGTTGGATGCCCGGTAGCTTTTTTTCCAGGTATTTACTTTCTCTCCACTATAATAAATATAGCCGTCGTACAGGGGCAGGTTTCGCGAAAGAAGCCTCAGAAGGGCCAGCTTTCCATGACTGTTCACAGGAAGAAAGCCCATTACTTCCCCCTGGTAAATCTGAAGATTAAAATCCTCAAGCTTCACATTTTCATCTTCAATATAAGTCACACGCTCCATTCTGAGCACTTCGTTTCTCATCCCAGTACACTCCTGTTTTTTATCTGCCTGTCATCCTGGATGATGGGAATTGTGATCTCTACATCCGTTCCCTCTCCCGGTACTGAATATACGTGCATTCCATATTCATCTCCAAAGATAAGATGAATTCTGTTGTTCACATTCACAAGGGCAATTCCCCCTTGCTTCTCTTCCTCATCGTGAAGGGTCTGTGTAGATTTACCAAGCTTTTGGTTCAGCTTTGCGAGAGTTCTTTCATCCATACCCACTCCATCATCTGAAATACGAATGATCAGACGGTCTTTTGTACAGCAAAAACGAATATACAAATTTCCACCACCGATTTTCAATTCTACACCGTGAATAATGCTGTTTTCCAGAATAGGCTGCAAAGTTAGTTTAGGAATCCGGCAGCTCATGATTTTCTCATATTCTGCAATATCATAATCTATATGGAGCTGTAGCCTGTCTCCAAAACGGTACTTCTGAATGCCAAAATAGGTTTCACAGTTGTCCAGCTCCTCTTCTACAGAAACAAGGTTCTCAACTTTTGTTATAGTATAGCGAAAAAACCGTGCCAAGGCCTCTGTCATGTCTGCCACTCCATCCAGGCCTGCAATAATTGCCTCACCTCGGATACTTTCCAGAGTATTATAGAGAAAATGCGGATTGATCTGATTCTGAAGAGCCAGGTACTGAGCCTGTCTTTTGTTCAGATCCATATACTGAGGGGACCGTACGATACGATCTATCATCTGCATCTGCTGCTGTATAGATGGAGTCAGATTCAGCAGATCCATATCATCACTTTCAGAAAAAAGATAGCCTTCCAGGAAACGGTTCAGCATCCTTTCACATCGTATATAAGGTCGGAATATCCAGAACCAGGTCACAGCCTGAAAGGATATTGCAAATATTGTTATCAGAATGGCACACCAGACAGGTGTTTTTCCCCAATATGCCAATATCAGCTGGATAACGGAAAAACTGCCAAGTACAACCGCAGTCACGGTTCCTGCTGCACCTGTGCGGTTGGAAATATATTTCATTTTTTCACGAAATTTCATAGCTTACACTCCAGTGTTAATAGCCAGAACCTGCACGCCCTGCTTTACAAGATCTTTATCCTGAATTTGACCGACGCAGCCCATCTCATCAGGTCCTGCAGGACTCTGCCACTCCTTATCCATACAATTTTCTATATGTGGATGGTTTTACCCCCGCTGCTTTCTCAAAGGTGTGGGTAAAATGTTTCGGGTCATTATAGCCTACCTTCCGGCAGATTTCCGTCACTGGCAGATTGGATTCCCTGAGAAGCAGCTTTGCCTGCTCCATTCTTACATTAATCAGATATTTGGCAAAGCCTTCGCCCTCTGTTTTCTTAAATAAAGCACTGAAATATGCAGTACTTAAACCTACCATTTCACTGACTTCTTCCAATGTTAAAGGCTCGCTGAAATGAGTCTGGATGTATTCCTTTGCCCTGCGCACAGGCCGGATGGTATCATTCTCATACCGCTTCACCTGCTCTTCCAGATATTTTCTCTGGAAATCCCCAAGGCAGGTAAAAATCTCCTCTGCTTTTCCACATTTGTCACACTGTCTGTGGAAATCTTCTATTGTGTCAGTGCGCTCCGGTATCTGAATGCTGGCTGCAAAAATATCTGCTGCTCCATATACCAGTTCCAAGATCTCACATCCCCGGACTGCAGGCACACGATTTACAGCCTCCTGAAGCTCCTGAACCGCTTCCTCTCCGTTTTGAATGCTGGAAATTTCCACAGCATGAGTAATTTCCCGGAGATACTTTTTCAGCAGCTCACTTTCCGGAAGTCCAGATGGCTCTCCCATTCGTTCCAGAAGCCTGCCCTCCCCTTTTACCAGCCTTTCCTGAATCAGCCTTCTTGTCTCCTGCATGGAAGCTCCAAGACCGGAAGCGTCCTTACAAACCGGTCCTGCAGCCAGGGAAAAGCTGATATTGCGGAACATATTTTTCTGAATATCCATCTGAGTAAGACTGTTTTTCATGCTTCTTCTCACGGACTCTTTTTCCTTTTCCGGATAATTAAGGATTCCATAGCAATAATCCTCCCGCACCAGAAGTACCAACTCCCTGTTTTCTGATTTCAGGTTATATTCTAATGCCTCCTGCACCTTCTCCATAAGGACATCTGCATGGCTGTCACTTCTGTAGTCTGCCTTCACGCAAAATGCCTGATATAATCCTGGTTTCAGGCGAAGATGGTAAATACTCATAAGACTTTCCTGAGAAATGGGCATATCTGGCTGATCTAAAAGACGATCAATAAGATTGGCACGAAGATGATCGTTGTCTCGCATTGCTTTATCCAAAAGCTCCTGATGGTCCTGTTCTGATTCCAAGCGATCCTTTATCCGCTTTTTCAGTTTCTGCAGGGTTTCTGTCAGTTCTCCCTTGTTCACAGGCTTCAGAAGATAATATCCAACACCATAATTAATTGCCTGCTGTGCATATTCAAAATGTGCGTAGCCGCTGATAATGATAACCTCCAGAGAAGAATCCAGCTCCTTCACTGTTTTCACCAGCTCCAGGCCGCTGCAGCCTGGCATACGAATATCTGTGATGAGAATATCCGGCTGGGTGTCCTTTACCATCTGGCAGGCTTCCTCTCCATTGTGGGCAATTCCCACAACCGCCATTCCCAGGGAATCCCAATCGATCAAGGCCCGTATCAGCTGACAGATACGTACCTCGTCATCCGCAATCACAACCTTTAAAATTTCCATATGTCCTTTCCCCTACCGAATTATTTTTATACCTCTAATAATACCTTTTTTCCTTCGGTTAAGCAAGAAAACCGCCGGAAAAACCGACGGTTTTAATGCTTTTATTTATGCAAACAGTGAACCTGAACGCATTCCCTGCACGCAATCTCTAAAACTGCTGTGGTTCCACTGGAACCCCAGGTTTCCAGTCCCTGTTTTCACACTGTGACAGGTTCTCTTTTATTTATCAGAATCCTTCGTAATTACGGATACACCTGTATCTGTAACTTCTCCGCCAAGCTCCTCGCCGTTGATAGCTCTTACAGCTGCTTTAACGCCTTCAGATCCCATAACATCTGGGTTCTGAGCCATTGTGCAAAGAAGATATCCATCGTCGATCAGGTTCAGGATTGCGTCAGATTTATCGAAACCAACACCGATGATGTCAGAGCTTCCAGATGCTTTAATCGCATTTCCGGCACCAGTTGTGGATCCTTCGTTGCATCCGAAGATACCAACTACACCCTGAGTGATATAGTTCTCTGCGATGCTCTGGGATTTTGCTGCATCACCTTCGCCGTACTGGGTTTCCATGATCTCAAAATCAGATCCGTCAAAGGCTTCACGGAATCCTTCCTCACGGTTTACACAGGAATCAGTAGCAGCATTTACATTGATAACACCAATCTTTCCAGATGTGATACCAGCATCCTCAAGAGCCTTCTTCATCTCTTCACCAGCTGTTTTTCCAGCAGCCTTGTTATCTGTTGAAAAAGTAGCCTCAGCGTCTACGTTTGCAGGGGAATCAACATATACAATCTTTACACCCTGATCCTTTGCTTCCTGAAGTGCGGAAGAAATAGCGTCTGGTCCGTTTGCAGCTACCATGATAGCGTCATAGCCGCCTGCTACAGCGTTGTTTACGCACTCGATCTGCTGTGCATCATCTTTTGTATTCGGGGACATGAAGTCAACTGTTACACCAAGCTCCTCAGCCTCTGCCTGAGCGCCTTCATTTAAGGTGATCCAGTGCTGGTCAATGGAATCCATTGTGATCAGTGCGATTTTCTCATCACCTGTTGCCTTCACTTCGTCCTCTGCATAAACAGTTGCTGCTCCAAGGGAAGCGATCATAGATACTGCACATACCATAGCTAAAAGTTTTCTTTTCATTGTAAAACCCTCCTGAAATAAAATTTTTTATAACTACCCGCCTTCTCCATCTGCGGTTTAGTTTCTTAATGGATATATCGCCTGTTAGCGATGTCACTGATAGGAAAGTCAGCTGCTTTGCACATGCAATGCTGCTGTCTGAAGCCCCAAAAGCTAATTTGATGATTTCATGTTCCGTTATTGATTTTGATTTTTTTACAAAAAGTGTTATTTTTTCTTATGTCGGCCAAACTGACCGTTTCTTACTACTACATCAAGTAATACAGCGGCTACTACGATCACGCCGATAACTACTCGCTGGATACCAACCTGTGCGCCAATCATGTTCAGACCATTTTCCAGAGTCTGCCATACCGCTGCACCTGCAAAGGTTCCAAGAAGGATTCCGGTTCCTCCAAGTGGGGAAACACCACCGATTACACCAGCTGCAACACCGTACATCTCGTACATATTTCCAGCTTCCATATTTCCCATTCCAGCCTGTGCGCAAAGGATAAGTCCTACTACACAGGAGCATACGGAGCTTACAAGGTAAGTCTTTACTGTGGTGGAAACTACGTTTACACCGGAAAGCTTTGCTGCGTCCACGTTGGAGCCAATTGCATAAATATGACGGCCTGTACGTGTTTTGGATAAGATAAAGAAAAATATAACAAAAATGATAACTGCAATCCAGAATGTATTATAAATCCCAATGGTTTTTCCATAATAGAAAATATTCTGGAAAGTGTCTGCTGTTTCTTTTCCAACACCTGTTGCAATGGCATCTGTATTTCTGTTTCCATTTACCATGTAGGCGACTCCTCTCGCCACGAACATAGTTCCCAGTGTTGCGATAAATGGTGGAAGCTTAAATTTTCCTACCAGATATCCGTTTACCACACCAACTGCCAGGCAGGCAAGCAATGCGATAAGAATTGCAAGGATCGGTGTCATTCCACCAGTCATCAGGGTTGCTGCGATCATTGCACTCATACCGACCATAGAACCAATGGAAAGATCAATATTTCCGGTAATCAGTACATAGCTCTGTGCAATACCGATGAGCAGGTATTTTGACATGGAACGAAGCAGGTTTAATATGTTCTGTCCGGAGAATACTGCCGGGTTAATAATGCCAAATGCGATATAAATGATGACCAGTCCTACGAATGCGGTAAGTGCCGCACCCATTCCCCTAATTCCCAGTAACTTTTTTAAGGGGCCTTGCTGTTTACTATTCATTTTTCCTTCCTCCCTCAGTTGCCTTTGATTCCCTTATTTTCAAAGGATGTTGCCATCGTCAGGATTTCGTCCTGGGTGGCCTCTCTTGCTGAAACCTCACCGGTGATACGTCCGTCACACATTACGATGATACGGTCTGCAATTCCCATGACCTCCGGCATTTCAGAGGATACAAACATAACTGCAATTCCCTGTTTTTTCAGCTCATTCATCAGGTTATAAATTTCAACCTTGGCTCCTACGTCGATTCCTCTTGTAGGTTCATCAAAGATTACCACTCTGGAATCTCTTGCAAGCCATTTTCCAACTACTACCTTCTGCTGATTTCCACCGGAAAGGTTTCCGGAATCAATCTCCACGTTTGGTGTTTTGATCCTGAGATCTTTTACTGCCTTTTTGCAAAGGGTATCTTCTTTTCCGGAATTGATTACTCCCATTTTGTTGCATATAAGATCCAGATTCGGAAGTGCCAGATTTTGGCGAATGCTTAACTTTGTACAAAGTCCGTCTTTTTTACGATCCTCCGGAGCAAGTACAACACCGTTTCGGATGGCGTCCATTGGACAGTTGATTTCTACCTTTTTGCCGTCCACATAAATTTCTCCGCTGTCTTTGGGATCAACACCGAAGATAGCTCTTGTGGTTTCCGTTCTTCCGGCTCCCATCAGTCCGGCAAATCCTACGATCTCGCCTTCATATAAGGAAAAGTTAATGTCACGGACCATTTTTCCGGCATTGAGATTTTTGACTTCAAAGATCTTCTTGCCTTTCTGGCATTCCACTCTTGGGAATTTCTCTTTGATCTCACGGCCTACCATATTTTTGATGATGTAGTCCATGTCCATATCTTTGAAACTGCCATCTGTTATGTACTGTCCATCCCGCATAATGGTAACTCTGTCCACGATATGAGACAGTTCTTCCAGTCTGTGTGAGATGTATACGATTCCTCTTCCTTCATCACGAAGCTTCCGGATAATGCGGAAAAGCTCGTCGATTTCCTTTGCTGTAAGTGATGATGTAGGCTCGTCCATGATCAGGATTCTTGCATTGATAGAAAGGGCTTTTGCGATTTCTACCATCTGCTGTTTGGATACCGGAAGATCTCCTACGATCTGATCTGGGCTGATGTCGATTCGCAGATCATCCAGAACTCTTTTGGCTTCCTTTCTCATCTTATTGTTATTCAGGGAAAGTCCGCCTTTTACCTCTCTTCCAAGGAACATATTTTCCGTTACCGTTAAGTGGCGGCACATATTTAATTCCTGGTGGATAATGGCAACTCCAGCCTCCTGAGCCTGCTTCGGTGTCAGGTTGTCGCAGGATTTTCCGAAGATTTCCATGGTTCCTTCGTCTCTGGTATAAACACCGCTGAGGATTTTCATCAAAGTTGATTTGCCGGCACCATTTTCCCCAAGCAGCGCCATGACTTCTCCAGAACGCAGCTCAAATCTTACATGATCCAGGGCTTTTACACCTGGGAAACTCTTGCTGATATTGTTCATGGAGACAATGACCTTATTCATTCCATTCCCTCCTCATTTATTTGTTTTTGTTTTCCTTTGTTGATATTATCTTACCTCATCTGGCAGGTTTGGGATAGAGGGGGAGAGTTTTGTTTTAGGGGGGATTTTTTATGATGAGGCGTGCAGATTGCAGGAATGATTTTTCAAACAGGCTCTAGCCTTTCTATTTTAATCTCTGTAATAAAACGATTCATTGAATCCTCCTTAAAAACCAAGCCTGTAAAATATATTTCTTAAACCTATTTGTATCTATGGTAACACGGACTTTTTCTTATAACAAGAAAAGAAAAACGACAAGCTTCGGCACTATTTCACTTACAAATTAATAGGGCCGCTGCCACGCCTGCAACTGTGGCGATCAGGGCACCGGGTAGTACGTATCTTGTTTTCTTTACTTTTGTAATTCCGAAATAAACGCTCATGCAGTAAAAGATACTTTCTGTGGAGCTGAGTATGATGGCAGCCATGAGGCCGGTCCTTGATTCTGTTCCGTGTTCTTGGAATATGTCCAGAAGAAGGCTGGAGGCGGCGCTGGAGGAGAACATTCTTACAAGGGTTATGGGGATGATGTCTCCTGGAATGCCGATTTTCTCTGTAATGCTTCCGAGAAAGCCGCACAGGAATTCCAGGAATCCAGAGGCACGTAAGACTCCTACTGCCGTCATCAGCCCGATAAGGGTGGGACAGATGGTAGCCACCGTTTTCAGCCCCTCTTTTGCACCGGTCAGAAAATCCTGATAAACCTCCCTTTTTCCCATCAGTCCATAGCTGATTATGGATAACAATAAAAAAGGTATTATAAGATTGGACAGGGTAATGAAAAAATTCATGTAGGGAACCTCCTGTTCATAATCTTACAAAACACCACCGCTGCCAGCGTGCTCATTGCAGTTGCAAATATAGCCGGACCGGCTATTTGGGCGGGGGCGGGGCTGCCGTACTGGGCACGGTATGCGATGATGTTGATGGGGAGCAGCTGCAGGGAAGATACGTTGATGATAAGAAAGGTGCACATTGCCTTGCTGCCGGTGGTGCTGTGTCCGTTGATGCGATCCAGCTCCTGAAATGCGAGGAGGCCGGAGCTGGTGCTGGCGTGGCTCAGGCCCAGGAAATTGGAGAGGAAATTTAAGGAAATATAATAGTTGGCTTTCTCCTCTTTTTCCAGTTCCGGAAATAAAAAACGGAGCAGTGGCTTTATTTTCCTTGCCAGCTTTTCCACCAGCCCTGCCTGCTCCGCAATTTTCATAATACCGGTCCAGAATGCAGTAATTCCTGCGATGGAGATAACCAGGTTCACTGCCTCCCTTGCTGAATTTACCACGGCTTCTGTCACATTTCCAAGTGTACCGGCAAAAATACTATAAAGAAGCCCAACGAGAATCATACCGCTCCACAGATAATTCATCATAAAGAAAACGCTCCACGTTTCTCACAGATTTATATCAATATATGTGAGGAAGCCTTATCCTTATGTCTGTACGATCAGCCTGTGCCACAAAAAAACATTTTGTCAAATATCCTGCACAGATTATAGATGTTTGAAAAAAGCTCGCCGCAGCACCTGGCGTTAAAATCCAAAATCCTCATAATCCTCTGGCAGAAACCTATGGTAAATAAAATGAAAGCCTTCATCCTTAAAGCAATAATAGTAAGTATCATCTGCCTTATCTACAAAACGGATCCAGAAATCAAATTCTCCGTTATCCATTGGCCTGCTCTCTGTGTTGTCCCAGTATTCCTTAAATAATGCATTCAGTTTCTCTTCTGTACAGCCATGCTGCTGGACCAATTCCACCAGAACCTTGATAAACTCATTTTCCTTCATATTCTCATGAACATAGACACTTCCCTGCTCCGGAATGTAAAAACAAAAGCGATCTCCTCTGTGGCTGGCAGTCACTTCACCAAGCTTGTCAGCTAATTCCTGAGGCATTTTCTCAAGCCGTGCAGCCATTTCCTCAGCACTGTCCTGGGCAGAGAAAAAATGATTCAATGAAGAAAGAGGATAATACAAATGAATTTTTTCTTCTTTAAACCCAAGCTTGGCCTGCTCCTCTTTTATTACATCTATCAAACTGTTTTCCAGTTTTTCAAATCCGGTCATAAATTGATTCCTCCTGTTGTCTTACACAATATACGTAATATTCATGGCTGAAATGATAGCCTAATTTTTCCGCAAGCCCCACAGACATTTTATTAGCTGCATCCCAGTTGGGATAGAGTCCTCTTTTTTCGCATTCCAGAATAAGCCTTGCACCGCCAATGTACGCAAGCCCTTTTCTCCGAAAATCCTCACGGGTTACGACTTCGATTTCAATTCCTCCATAATAGCCGGAATAAGAAGAAATACCTGCCACAATTTCCCCATCTTTCAGGATCACCACACCAAGGCCGAATTTCTCATACAATGCATAATTTTCATAATTTATGACCAGATCTTTGCTCCAGTCCGTGTTTCTGCAGCGATCAAAAATTTCCTGGTCTATCAGCTTCATTTCATATTCTGGAGAAAGGCTGTCAGCTGCTGCCTGAAGTTTCTTCAAATCGAAAACTCCCGGCTCCTTTTTTATGGCATAGCGTACTTTTTTCTCTGCCAGGCTGCCATAGCTCTCTTCGATCACCTTTGCCCATTCCGCATTCTGGGGAACCAGGATACGGGTCTTGGCCTGGCACCATTTCGGTGTGTATTTTACCATTTCTTCCATCGGTCGTCCGCTGAGAAAGCAAAAATCCCCCAGCATGACCGCCCCGCTTGCCGGCTTTTCCAGGGAATCCACATAGATTCTCCCCATCACCCCCTGCATAGCCGCCCAGACCACACTATCCTGCCAGCCGAAAAAAAGGGCCTCTGCCATCTTCACATCTTTCAATTCTTCTATCATTATATATCTCCACACTTTCCAATAACCATTTATTTTCCAGATATCACTTGTGATATAACACTACAGCTGATATACTTATACCATATAAAAGATGTCAGAGTCAAAAGGTATTTTGCCATACATTTTAAGGAGGTTTTCCCATGGATTTTCAAACACTTATAGAAACAAGAAGAACCGTGCGTAAATACAGCCCGGAGACGGATGTTACGAGGGAGCAGATTCTGGAGATGGTAAGGGCTGCACAGGAGGCGCCTTCCTGGAAGAATACGGAGACAGGACGGTATTACTGTGTTCTGTCTGAGGATATGAAGCTGAAGCTTCGTCAGGAATGCCTTGGCTATGCCAATAATGATGCAAAAGCAGAGCACGCAGCACTGATCGTTACTACCTTTGTCCACAACCACGCTGGATTCCAGACAGATGGAACCGCCGATAACGAAATCGGCAATGGCTGGGGCTGCTATGATCTGGGACTGCAGAACGAGAACCTGATCCTGAAAGCCACAGAACTTGGCCTTTCCACACTCATCATGGGGCTTCGTGATGCAGACAAAATCCGTGAACTGCTTTCCATCCCGGAAGAAGAAACCATCGTTTCCGTAATCGCAGTAGGAAAGGCAGATGAGGAGCCCAGCCGCCCCAGACGAAGAGAACTGGATGAAGTTTTGAAATTCTTCTAGAGCGTGTTTGGAAAATACTTTCTGCAAGATGTGCGTCACAGTTTGTGGGAAATTTGTCTCGGATGAGGGCGTCGTAGCGAGCTACGGCAACTGAATTCGGGCAAAATATACCGAAAAGTAGGGCGTGCAGATTTCATAAAAAATGTCCTGTCAGGCAGTGTCAACATACCACCTGTAACAGGACATTTTTCCACAAGCATACTCTCAATCAGGATATCTTTTCCACCAAACTGTGTAAAATCATGAAAACTACACCGTGCAGCCTTTGCATATATCTCATACAATTAAAGTCTCTCCATCTCCTGCACTCCCGAGCCATACAGCTCCTCAATCTGCTCCTTCGTCGCAAGATCCTCATGAAACGCAGTGGCACTTCCCGCTGCAGAACCCAGACGGAAAGCAGTTTCCGAATTCTTCTCCTTTTCATATCCCGCCAGGAACCCAGCCACCATGGAATCCCCTGCACCAACAGAGTTTTTCAAGGTACCTCTAAAAGCCGGAAGCTTATAAGCATTTTTATCACGGTCAACCAGAATTGCCCCATCACCGCCCATGGAAATAAGCACATTTTCCGCTCCCTCATCCTGAAGCCTCTGTGCATACTCCACCGTTTCTGCGTCACTTTCAATGGTTACACCAAACAGGTCTGCCAGCTCCTGACGATTAGGCTTGATCAGAAATGGATGATAGCAAAGGGTTTTCCGCAGAAGGCTTCCCGTAGCATCCACCACCGCATGAATTCCCTTCCCAGCTATTTTTTCCAAAATCCTCTCATAAATATCATTAGGAAGAGAGCCTGGAATACTTCCTGCCAGCACCAGATAATCATCCTCTTTCATCTGCTCGATCCTGGAAAAAAGCTGCTCCACTTCCTCGCTGTCAATCTCAGGCCCTTTGGCATTGATTTCTGTCTCCTGTGCACCCTTCAGCTTCACATTGATCCTGGAAAAACCATTTTTCACAGCTATAAAATCTGTGCAGATTCCAAGCTTCTTCAATTCCTCATCAATTACATTACCGGTAAATCCCGCCACAAAGCCAAGAGCCGTATTTTCCACACCAAGAGCACACAGCACTCTGGAAACATTAATCCCCTTTCCGCCATAGAAAATATCCTCACTCTGTGAACGGTTGGTTTCTCCGATTTCCAGCGGCTTGTCCATTCGCATGATATAATCCAGCGCCGGATTGAATGTAACAGTATAAATCATAGGAGCCTCCTTATTCTACTCCGAAATGCTCAAAGAGAATCTTCTCTGCTTCCGGATTCCACGATCCCTGATGAGCAGCACAGGAATCAGCCAGTTTCTTAAAGAATGGATCTGTTTTTCCAAGCTCTGCGAAATCGTCAATAGCTGTCATTGGCATACTGATCTGTGTATATGCCAGCTTCTTTCCACCTTTGATGTGAGGCAGATTCAGGGTAGTCTCTGCAACACTGTCAAGACCTCCCACATGAGTAATCATTACAGACGGATCAAGAGTGCCCTCTGCGGCCAGTTTATTTGCTTCGATCAGGTCATCATTATTTCCGCCTGTAGTTCCCATAATATGAGTACTTGTGTAGTGACAATCATAAAGATTGATCATAGCGCTGAACTGCTTATCCGTAGGGCCAGAGAAGAAGTTCATGCAGCCATCAAAAGCCATAAGACGATTTCCAAGCTCGCAAACAGCCGGTACCGGAACAAAAACAAATACATCATCATATCCGTGGCCTTCTGTAATGTTCATCAGCTCTTCATACTCATCATTATCTTTGGCAGTATTTACGTAATGAAGTTCTACACCATGCTCTGCAGCATATTTTTCTGTAATAACAGTACGTGCACGCCGGATCTTCGCCTCATCAATATCCGTTACCACGATTCTCTTCGGGTGATACTCGCAGATAATCCCATAAGCAACAGCGCCAAGCCCCATAGGGCCACAGCCACCAAGAATCAGGATATTTCCATCCTTTTTCGTTCCCATTTCATGGTTATAATTCTGCTTGTTTGTGTGATAGCAGGCATGATAACCACCAATGATACAGCTCATTGGCTCTCCAAGAGAAGCCTTGTAAAAGCTGTCTCCGTCAAACGGCATCAGTGCCCCAAGCTCCATTGTCTCGTGAGGAAAAATGCAGTAGGTGGTATCTCCGCCATAATATTCATAAGAATAACCCGGAGATGCCAGACTGCCTTTATAATTCAGTGCAGGCTGCTGTGCAAAACGCATTCCGGGTTTAAACTGATCTTTCCATTTCTCGCCAACCTCTACGATCACGCCTGCAAATTCATGACCTACAATAACCGGATTGGTATCAATATTCTGCGGTGCTCTTTTATGGTTCTTTCCCTGTTCCACCAATTTATACGTAGACATACAAATACTGTCACTGTAGATTTTTGCCAGGATCTCATCATCCTTGATTGGCGGAAGTTCAAACTCTTCCAGCCTTAAGTCTCTGGTTCCGTACATTCTTACTGCCTTCGCTTTCATAATAACAAAACTCCTTTCAAATCTCAAGTCTGCCTGATATATGTATCCCCCGGTTGTCTGCCGGGGGACCAGATTTCACTATTTTTTCTGTTTTAAAGCAACCCTTGGAACAAAGCTTTTATCAGCCGTTCAGGTCTGCATACAGCTCTGTAAATTTGTTGATCATCTCGTCTTTGTGCTCTGCAAGATAGTCATAGTCAAGATCTACAAGACCAAGTGTGTCACTGTCCGGAAGACCTTTCAGATCACAGTTTCCGTTGGAACCACGGCCGGCAGAAACCTCTGCTCTTGCATCCTGGAACTCTGCGGAAGAAAGAAGATCCATCATAGCCTGCGCTGCTTCAAGGTTTGGAGCTGTCTTAACGATTGCAGCACCACCAGCCATTGCTGTATTGCCTTCTTTCATGTATACGCACTCAATAGGTGCACCGTCATTGATCATGGCGACAACGCTGGACTCATAGGAAAGACCTGCCACGTACTCGCCATTGCTTACAAGGTTAAACACATCCTTGGAAGAGGTTGTGGAAAAGGTCTGTGGAATCAGCTCTTTGATGTAATCCCAGCCTTTTTCATCATCAAAGCTGTCACCCATTGTTGCCAGTACAGTCTGCAGCTGACGATATCCGGAGGAAGAAGCATCCGGTGCTGCGATAATGATCTTGCCTTCCAGTTCTGGCTGGAGGAGGTCTTCATAGCCTTCAATCTTAATTCCAAGCTCATCTCTTAGCTCTGGATTTACTGCCAGGCACATTACCTGAACATCATAGAAGGTGTAATATCCAGCTGCGTCATGGTAATCCTGCTCTTCATCACAGGCAGCTGTATATGGCTGGAGAATATCATGATAGCTGTCACCATCTGCCGCAAACAAGCCTCCGATTACAACATCTGCATCTGTAGACTCATCACTTCTGATCTTTGTTGCCAGAGTCCCGATGGAGTCTGCCTGGATCTCAAGACTGCAGTCCGGATAATACTTGGACCACAGATCCTGTAATACCTGCTGCTGTGTCTCTTCCATTGTAGTGTAAACAGTCAGCTTTCCAGTCACCTTATCCGCCTCTCTTACATAATAAGGACGGTCGCCCTCTGCCTCTGCTGCTACCGGTACGCATACGGTAGATGCCATCATAGCTGCTGCCATTGTTGCGGATAAAACCTTTGTCATTGTCCTTCTCTTCATAATCTTTTCCTTCTTTCTTATATAATTTTTATTCAAACGGATATTCACCATCCGCTTCATTACCTATTACAGGGCCATATCCTCTGATTTGGAAATCTTCAGATATACGATCAGGCAAATTACAGTAAGCACTGTGGTCACAGTTGCAAATACTGCTGCAACTCCATAAATTCCGGATGTGATGCAGGTGTACGTACCAACTGTCAAAGTGATAGTGGAGTTGTTGTACAAGATCACTCCTGAGGACATCTCTGTAATGATAGACACGAAGCTTAAAATTGCTCCTGACAGGATACCACTCGACATCATTGGAATTGTAATTTTTGTAAATGCGGACACCTTCGGTGCTCCAAGGCTAAGTGCAGCCTCCTCAACACTGATCGGAATCTTCATCATAGCCGCCGTTGCGGAGCGGCTGGTAAAAGGCATTCGCCGGATAGCCAGCGCAATGATCATGATTGCCAGAGTTCCTGTCATGGAAAATGGTTTCCTGGAAAATGCGATAACCAGTGAAATACCAATTACAGCACCTGGCATAATGTACGGCATCATAGAAACTGTATCAATGGCATTGTTTGCAAAATTGTTCTTTCTGACTACCAGGTAGGAAATCAGGACTGCGATCACAAGGATGATTGCCAGTGCCGCAAAGCTTACGATCAAGGTATTTCCCATTGCACGGAACAGGTTCTTGTCTATTGCCTTCTTGTAGTTTTCCAGTGAATAGCCAGGTTTCAGAATACTGTTTGTGTAGTTTCTGAAAGACATATTGATGATGTATACCTGAGGAAGTAATGCAAGTGCCAGTGTTACATAACAGAATACATTCATCAGAACTCCGGAAGCACCTTTTGTTTCCTTGGGGTGAATGGAGTGAAGTGCATTGATGGTAAATTTAAAGTGGTTGGATGCTACCTTCTGTATAATGAAGATAACTGCCGTTACCAAAACTGCGATGATACTGATTGCTGCTGCAAAATGGAAATCAGATCCATTCTCACCAAGGTACTCATTGTAGATCAGAACCGGGAATGTGGTGTAGCCTCGGCCAATGAGGACCGGAGTACCGAAATCTGCAAAGGATCTCATAAATACCAGTAATGCAGCTGCCAGAATGGTTGGCATTGTCAGTCCCATGATAACTCTTTTAAAACGCTCCACACCTTTGCAGCCCATGCTTTCTGCTGCCTCCAGCAGGGTATTGTCAATGTCACGGAAGGCTCCGTTCATGTAAATGACAACCAGTGGAAAAAGCTTTAATACCTGTACAAAAACGATTCCTCCAAATCCATAAATGGAAACGCCCTTGATTCCGATCAGCTTCAGTGCCTGTGTGATCAGTCCGGAATTTCCCATCAGAAGGATCCAGGCATAAGCACCGATAAACGGAGCTGACATGGTACATAACAGGCAAAGCACGAAAATGATCTTTTTCCCTTTCAGCTTATAAAATGTATAAAAATAAGAGAAGGGAATTCCGATCAGCAAGCTGAAAACGGTTACACAGATTCCGATCATGGTGCTGTGTCCAATGGTTCCATAATAATGCTTTTTACTGAAAAATTCTGCGAATCCATCCAGTGAGAACGCTCCGTCTTTTACAAAAGCTTCTTTTAATAATCCTCCGATAGGATATACCAGAAAGACCAGAAAGATCAGAGCCAGTACACAGGTAACGATGGTCCAGAAATCAACTCTCCTTTTTTCCTTCATGCGCTCATCTCCCCTCACTGTTTTTCAGGGAAAGCGCTTACGGAATTCTTCACACCTTCCATAAGAGAATCGGTTGTTTCTTTGTCAAACACGTTAATCTTTTTTGCTTTCACGGTAAGAAGAACCTTGCTTCCTGCTTTGATCTGAGAATCCATATCGGACTCTTCCATAGCCTCTACCGTTTCCCCGTTTTCCATTTTCAGGAAATAATGCGTGTTGGAGCCGAGGAATACATGATCCTGTACCGTTGCAATGATCCCCTGTCCTCGTTTCGTATCGGAATATGGCTCAAGGACAAATTCCTCAGGTCTTACAGAAACGGTTACCGGTCTGTTTTTCCGCTCTTCTTTCAGAATGGCTGGTACCTCCACCTGATAGCCTCCTGGAAACTCCAGCAGACAGACACCCTCTTTCATCAGAAGCCTGCCTTCCATTACATTAGATTTTCCAATAAAGGTTGCTACGAAAAGATTTGCAGGTCTTAAATAAATGTTCTTCGGCTCGCCACAATGCTGGATCACCCCTTTATTCATAACTGCGATCCTGTCAGAAACTGCCATTGCCTCTTCCTGGTCATGTGTAACGTATACGGTTGTGATCCCTACATCCTTCTGGATGCTTTTGATGACCGTTCTCATTTCCACTCTCAGCTTTGCATCCAGGTTGGAAAGAGGCTCATCCATCAGAAGTACCTCCGGTTTAATTACAAGAGCTCTTGCCAGTGCAACTCGCTGCTGCTGTCCACCGGAAAGACGTTCCGGCATTCTGTCTGCGTACTGGTCAACATGAACCAGCTTCAGGAATTTATCTGCTTCTTTGCTTCTCTGTTCCTTTGGAACATTTTTGTATTTCAGGCCAAATTCTACATTTTTTCTTACGGTCATGTTGGGGAAGATTGCATAGTTCTGAAATACCATTCCGATATCTCTTTTTCCCGGTTCCATATCGTTAATAATCCTGTCATTAAATTTGAAATAGCCTCCCTCAACAGTGTTAAAACCTGCGATCATTCTTAACAGTGTGGTTTTTCCGCATCCGGAAGGTCCAAGTAAGGTAAAAAATTCGCCATTTTTTACGGATACTGATAAATCCGGGATTACGGTAGTGTCACCATATTTCTTTACAGCATGCTCTATATTAATTGCTACACTCATTTTCACTGTTCTCCTTTCCTCTGATATTGTTTTTTCTTCATCTGTTGAACCTATCATAGCTATTTTTCACGCCTGAAAAAACCGAAAAAATCAAACGGTTGGTAAAAATATCAAACGTTTTTACAGATTAAAACGGTAGTAATTGTATTTTTGCACAATTACTACCGTTTAGATTTAGGTATTATTCTCATTTTTTCTGTTATCATGTAGCCGAAATCGAAATTCTTTTGGTGAATAGCCCACATACTTCTTAAACACTGTATTAAAATACTTGTATTCCCCAATTCCGCATTTCCAGGCAATTTCCTGGATATCTTCCTCATCCTTCTGCAGCATTTCTATGGCTTTCTGTACCCGGTAACGGTTGAGATACTCAATAAAGGTTGTCCCCATCTTTTTCTTAAACTTATTATTGAGGAAGGTTTCACTATAATTCATTTCTTCCACAATATCACCCAAGGTTACCTTTTCTGAAAAATGCAGCTGGATATACTGGAGCATCTTTCCTACAATCTCATCCTCCTGCTGCTCCTTTGTCAATGCCTCTATGATCTGCAAGCTGCCAAGAGAGCCCTTCTCCTGTTCATTCACCGCCAGATGACGGAGATTTTTACATCTTTCAATGGCAAGCTCCACATTTTCCTTAAGCTCTTCTCTCTTCAAGGGTTTCAGCAAATAGCCCACAACACCGTAGGCAATGGCCTTCTGTGCATACTCAAACTCAGCATAGCCTGACAGGATAATAGCCGTATACTGATACTGCTTCCAGGTTTTTTCAAGCATTTCAAGCCCTGTCATAACGGGCATATTGATATCCACAATTACAATGTCCGGCCTCAGCTTCTCAATCTGTTTCATTCCTTCCACACCGTTTCGTGCCTCGCCAACTGCCATACAGTCCATTTCCTCCCATTTGACTGTATACAATAGTCCTTTGCGGATAATATCTTCATCTTCTACTACCAATACTTTATACATTTTTTCTGTCCTTCTCATTGATGTGAATCACAGTTACTACTTCAAACCCAGTTCCAGGCCGGTTATGAATGTGAATACCGCTGTCCTGTCCGTATCTCAGATACAAACGCCTGGAAATATTTCGCAATCCAATAGAGGTAGAGGTATTGTCATGTTCTTTCAGCTGTTTTTTCAAAAGTGCGGCGCTCTCCTCATCCATTCCGTATCCGTCATCCCTTGTGCGGATTACCAGCCGGTCTCCATCCATTCTTGCCGTGATCCAGATATGGATATCCATTTTGTTCTTGAAACCGTATTTGATACTGTTTTCAATAAATGGCTGCAAAAGAAGGCGGGTTACAATTACATTTTCGCATTCTGGCTGAATATCAATGTCACATTTCAGTCTGGTGCCAAAACGAGTGTATTGAATATCCAGATATTTATTAATATACACCATATCTTCAGCCAGAGTTACTTCGTTTTTTTCTTTATTTACACAGTAGCGCAGAACGTCAGTAAGACGCTCGATTAGCTGCTCAGCCTTCTCCCCGTCCCAAAGTACCAGCGTTCTTATGATTTCCAGGGTATTATAAAGGAAATGCGGGTTCATCTGCTCTGTAAGCTGCTGAAGCTCAATCAAAGAATTCAGCTTTACCAGCTCCACGTTTTTTTCATTCAATTCGTCAATGGCGTCCAGCATTCGGTTAATCTGCATTCCAACCTCTGCGAATTCGTTTTCCTCCTCAATCTCCACACGATGCTTGGGGTCTTCTTTTCGGATAATACGAATCTCGCTCACCAGCTGATTAATGGACTGAGAATTTTTCTCTGCCATTACCTTTGACATTTTTCTTGCAATAAAATACCATACCACTCCCATAATAAATACAATTCCAAACATTAGCGGAACGGTCTTACTTTTCGGATAATCTACAAGGGAATAGATAATAACGTTTCTACTCTCTATTTTCTGAGATACCACCCAATAACGTTCTGTATCATTCCAGACAACGCCATTTTCATCTCCATAAAACTTACTGGCATATTTTACAAAACCTCGTTTGCTAGCATACATGACGTTGTTTCGCAGATCTGTGATAATGCCATCATTGCTTTTCTCGGACATATAGTAGTTCCAGTTACTTCCGGAAAGAACCAGTGTAATATACCCGATTACCTCATTGTCTTTGCTCAGAGGCTTCACATATAGAGTATCTTCGTATTTATCAATATCAAAATAAACGCCTCTGTATACTTCATTTCCGGTTTTCTGAGCCCTGAAACACACTGCATAAATGTAGTTTACAAAGTAGGAAGAAAGAGTTTCATCCGTATAGGAAGATGAAATCAGATTCTGTTTTGTATCTGTTATCATGTAGTTATTTTTTACAAGGCAATTTCGGTTAAAGTGGATAAATTTCCGGTTAAAAAGATCCTCGTTGTTCCTGGTTCTGTCCTCCAAAAGTGCAATTCCGGCTTCCATTACCTGCTCATCCTCAAGAAATTCTGTGTTTCCATCATCAATCTGCAGAAATGTGTCCCGTAATACCTTCAGATGGCGTCTGGCATTGATCTCATTTGACATATACGTGATCACCCACTGTCCCGCCAGGGTCATCACGCAGCTTATCAGCAGCATAACTATGATCTGCTTCAGGGTAAGGCTCTCCAATTCCTTCTGAAAGCTGGAAGATACTGCTTTCTCTCTGTTCTTTTTTTTGCCTGTCCACTTCATCGTTTATCATCCCTTTTGTATTGCTTTCCAGTTTATGATACCATCTTTTTTTCCAAAATCCAAATTGTTTATTTTTACTTTTCCACTTGTCTCATCTGGGAAAGAGGGTATAATAGAATTATTATATTTTCACAACAGGAGTAAATAAATATGCGTTTTTTTATCAAATATATAAAAAGGGGTTGGAAGCTGATCCTCACAGTTTTGATTTTGACAGCTTTGGGTGTTGGGCTTCATGCTTACCTTCAGAACCGGCCTTATCTGAACCTTTCCCGGGTCACAACAGCTGATCTGGATGCCTTAGACCTTGATGGCTACGATAAAGTAATGTTCGTAGCACACCCGGATGATGACCTTTTGTGGGGCGGACGCCATCTTATTGAGGACGATTATTTCGTCATCTGCATGACACGGGGAAATGATCCGGTGCGCAGTGCGGAATTCCAGGCTGTTATGGAAGCAACCGGTGATAAATATATGATTCTTTCTTATCCGGATAAGATTGGAAAGAAAAGAAGTGACTGGAAATACTGGAAAACGGACATGGAGGCAGATGTCGCCCGGATTCTCAGCTATAAGAACTGGAAACTGGTAGCGAGCCACAATGCAAATGGGGAATATGGTCACTCCCATCATCAGATGACTCATCAGATCGTAGAAAAAGAGTACCAGGAGACAGGCTGCCAGGCTGAGTTATACTGGTTTGGAAAATATTATGTAAACGATAAGGTTCCCTATGATCTGGAGGAAATGCCAAAAGAACTCTACAACCAGAAACGGGAGCTGGCAAAGCTTTATGCCAGTCAGAGAGGAACTGTGAGGAAGATGTATCATATGCTGCCTTATGAGCATTGGGAAAAAGCTGACAAATGACTTGACAACTGCTTTTTCTAAAGCTTATTATCATTGAAAAAGCTCCTGGGGCTTTTTCAAACAGGCTCCAGGACTTTCATAACAGACAACAAGAATGGAGGACATTATGGAAAAATCAACTGTTTATTTTACTGACTTTCGCTGTAAAGTCGGAACAAGTCAGCTGGATAAGCTGAAAAAATTATGTATTGCAGCAGGCATCCATGACATTGATATGAATGGAAAATTTGTTGCCATTAAGATGCATTTTGGAGAACTTGGCAACCTGGCTTTCCTGCGTCCCAACTATGCGAAGGTTGTAGCAGACCTATGCAGGGAACAGGGCGGAATGCCATTTCTCACAGACTGCAACACCCTTTATCCAGGAAGCCGCAAAAATGCCCTTGAACATATGGATTGTGCCAATCTTAACGGCTTTAATACCGTTACTACCGGATGCCAGATCATTATAGGTGACGGGCTTCGAGGAACTGATGATATAGAGGTGCCTGTTGTAAATGGAGAATATTGCCAGACTGCAAAGATTGGACGCACCATCATGGACGCTGATATCTTTATCAGCCTTACCCACTTCAAGGGACACGAAGCAACTGGTTTCGGCGGTGCTATCAAGAATATCGGAATGGGCTGCGGAAGCCGTGCAGGAAAAATGGCCCAGCACGCCAGCGGAAAGCCGGTTATCAACGAAGAACTGTGTCGCAGCTGCAAGCGCTGTGCCAAGGAATGCGGCAGTGATGCCATTACATATCCTGAGAAAAAAGCAGTGATCGATTATGATAAATGCAAAGGCTGCGGCCGCTGTATCGGTGCCTGCAGTTTCGATGCCATCCATAATCCTCACAGCAATTCCAACGAACTGCTCTGCCGTAAAATGACAGAATATGCACAGGCTGTCTGTCATGGACGTCCTTGTTTCCACATTGCCCTGGTTCAGGATATCAGTCCAAACTGTGACTGCCACGGTGAAAACGATGCTCCAATCCTTCCGGATGTAGGAATGTTCGCAAGCTTTGATCCCATTGCCCTTGACCAGGCCTGTGTAGATGCCTGTCTTGCTCAGACACCGATCCGCAACAGTCAGCTTGGCGATAACCTTTCCAAACCCGACTGGCATCACCACCACAACCATTTTATGGATTCTAATCCAAATGTTGAGTGGGAAGCTACTCTGGATCATGGCGAAAAGATTGGGCTTGGTACCAGAAGCTATGAGTTAAAGAGAATTTGATTTTTTCTGTAAAAATACCGGGTTGCTGTTATTGATACAGCAATCCGGTATTGTTTTGCTTTATCTCGAAATTTTTTACAATGGTACGGCACATTTTCTTTGCAACAGGCCGCTCATCTATTCCGAAAAGATTTCTTTTTAACTATCAGCTTCTAAAATTTCGCTCACCGCTACTTATTTCTCAGCTGCCTCGCTGCTCTTCGTAACGGTAACCTTATCCAGATGCCAGATATCATCTACATACTCCTGGATCGTTCTGTCAGAGGAGAACTTGCCGCTGCAGGCGGTGTTCAGGAGGGCCATCTTTGCCCACTTCTTCTCGTCTTTATAAGCAGCTTCCACTCTCTTCTGAGCCTCAGCATAGGATCTGAAGTCACCCAGGATGAAGTACTGGTCTGCTCTGGAGCAACTCTTTGTTGTAAGAAGAGAATCATAAATATCTCTGAACAACTCTGTATCTCTGGAGAAAGTACCATTGATCAGCTGCATCAGTACCTGACGGATCTCAGTGTCTGTGTTGTAAATAAAGGTTGGATCATATCCGCCGTGGTTCTCATAGTTGATAATCTGATCAGCGCTCATACCGAAGATAAATGCGTTCTCCTGGCCAACCTCCTCAACGATCTCTACATTTGCACCGTCCATGGTTCCAAGTGTAAGAGCACCGTTCAGCATGAACTTCATGTTACCGGTACCGGAAGCCTCTTTACTTGCTGTGGAAATCTGCTCAGAAACATCTGCTGCTGCGAAGATCATCTCAGCGTTGGATACTCTGTAATTCTCGATGAATACAACTTTAATCTTGCCGTTGATAGCCGGATCGTTGTTTACAACATCACCTACGCAGTTGATCAGCTTAATGATCTTTTTCGCACGCTCATAAGCTGCGGAAGCCTTTGCACCAAAGATAAAGGTTCTTGGATAGAACTCCATCTCCGGATGTAATTTAATCTGGTTGTACAGATAGATTACATGAAGGATGTTGAGAAGCTGTCTCTTATACTCATGAAGTCTCTTAACCTGTACATCGAAAATGGAATGAGGATCAACCTCCACACCATTGTGCTCCAGAATATATTTTGCAAGACGCTGTTTATTCTGGAATTTAATGTTCATAAACTCCTGAAGAGCTTTTTCGTCATCTGCATAAACTTTCAGCTTGCCAATCTGGGAAAGATCTGTAATCCAGTCTGGTCCGATGTGGTCTGTAACCCATGCAGCAAGATTCTGGTTTCCGTGAAGAAGGAAACGTCTCTGGGTGATACCGTTTGTCTTGTTGTTGAATTTCTCAGGCATCATCTCATAGAAATCCTTTAATTCCTGATTTTTCAGGATCTCTGTATGGAGTCTTGCAACACCGTTTACAGAGTAACCTGCAACGATTGCAAGGTGTGCCATCTTAACCTGTCCGTCATAGATGATTGCCATCTTTTTGATCTTCTCGTAGTTTCCAGGATATTTATTCTGGATTTCGATAATGAAACGACGGTTGATTTCCTCGATGATCTGGTACACACGAGGAAGCAGTCTGGAGAACAGCTCAATCGGCCATTTCTCAAGAGCCTCAGACATGATGGTATGGTTGGTGTAAGCTACACACTTGGTAGTTACAGCCCATGCATCATCCCAGCCAAGACCTTCCTGATCCATAAGGATTCTCATAAGCTCTGCAACAGCCATAGTCGGATGCGTATCGTTCATCTGGAATACGACTTTCTCATGAAGCTTCCTGATATCGTCATGTGTCTTTTTGTATTTCTCGATTGCAGCCTGGATACTTGCAGATACAAAGAAATACTGCTGTTTCAGACGAAGCTCTTTACCAGACATCTTGTTATCGTTCGGATAAAGAACGTTTACGATATCCTTTGCAAGATTCTCCTGCTCAACAGCCTTCTTATAATCACCTTTGTCAAAAGAATCAAATCCAAACTGCTCAATAGCAGCTGCATCCCAGATACGAAGTGTATTTACCACATTGTTCTCGTATCCAACGATTGGCATATCGTATGGAATAGCCTTTACTGCCTGATATCCTTCGTGAACGAACTTGTTCTGACCGGTTGCCTGGTCATACTCAACTCTTACATATCCGCCGAAATGTACCTCTTTTGCATATTCCGGACGACGAAGCTCGAATGGATAGCCGTTCTCAAGCCATGCATCCGGAACCTCAACCTGGTATCCATCTCTGATTTCCTGTTTGAACATACCATAACGGTAACGGATTCCGCAGCCGTATGCACAATATCCAAGTGTTGCAAGAGAATCAAGGAAACAAGCTGCAAGTCTTCCCAGACCACCGTTTCCAAGTGCCGGATCCGGCTCCTGATCCTCAAGTGCATTAATATCAATTCCAAGCTCCTCAAGAGCCTCTTTTACTTCACCATATGCGCCAAGGTTTAAAAGGTTATTTCCAAGGGCACGGCCCATCAGAAACTCCATGGACATATAGTATACGATTTTTGGATCCTGTGCTTCATAAGCATTCTGTGTATCAAGCCAGTTATCGATGATAACATCCTTCACAGTGTAGCTTACAGCCTGGAAAAGCTGCTCCTGAGTTGCCTCTTCAAGCTTTCTGCGGTAAAGAAACTTAACGTTATCTTTTACACTTTTCTTGAAAGTTTCCTTGTCAAACTGTTTGTCGATCATTTTGTCCCTCCTGTAATGTATGATTCAGGCAAGCCGTCTCCTCATGAAACAAAGCTGCCAGAGTCTCAATCTTATTCGGTATGCTGCTATACATATTATTCCCTGCAGTACTGGTATAGTTTAAAACACAATGTCAGGGGCAAAGGCTTTGCCCCCGGCACTTTTTGCAATTATAACCTGGTAACACCAAGAGTAACCTTCTCTTTGTTGATGTTCCATTCTTTTACATAACCCTCAGTCTCACCATAAACAACTTCGTCAGCCAGAACCTCAGCTTTCAGCTCTGCCTCATTTGCCTTCATTGTCTCAATGATCTTATCGTTATCCTTTACAGAAACACGGATCTTATCCATAACCTCAAAGCCAGCCTCTTTACGCATGGTCTGTACCTTGCTGATGATCTCACGGACAAAGCCTTCCTCAATAAGCTCAGGTGTCAGGTTGGTATCCAGAACAACAGCAGTCTCGCCTTCTGTCTCTGTTACATAGCCCTCTGTCTGTGCGGTCTCGATAAGCAGATCCTCCTCTGCAAGCTCAACCTTGTTTCCATTGATATCAAGAACAAGTACGCCATTTGTTTTCAGCTCATTCATAGCCTGGCTTCCGTTGATCTCAGCAAGTGCTGTACGGATTCCGCCAAGAAGCTTGCCGTATTTCGGTCCGACTGTACGGAGCTGCGGTTTGAAGCTGTAGGAAATGAAGGACTCTACATTATCCGCAAATTTCACTTCTTTTACATTCAGCTCATCTGCGATAATATCTGTGAAATACGTATCCATCTTCTTCGGTGCTTTCACATACATATTTCCGATTGGCTGACGGTTCTTGATGTTTGCTGTATTACGGCAGGCACGGCCAAGAACAACAACCTCCAGAACTTCCTCCATACTTTCTTCCAGATCCTTGTTGATCCACTCTTCCTTTACTTCCGGGAAGTTACAGAGATGGATGCTCTCAGGAGCTGTTTTGTCCAGGGAACGAACAAGGTTCTGGTAAATATCTTCTGTCATAAACGGAATCATCGGAGCCGCTGCCTTGGCAACGGTTACCAGTGCAGTGTAAAGAGTCATGTAAGCATTGATCTTATCCTGCTCCATTCCCTTTGCCCAGAAACGCTCACGGCAGCGTCTTACATACCAGTTGCTCATCTCATCTACAAAGCCCTGGAGAGCTCTTGCTGTCTCCGGAATCTTGTAATCATTCAGATCCTCATCAACGGTCTTTACAAGTGTATTCAGCTTGCTAAGAAGCCACTTATCCATAACCGGAAGCTTATCATATTCAAGTGTATATTTGGTAGCGTCAAATTCATCAATATTTGCATAGAGTACAAAGAATGCATAGGTATTCCAAAGTGTACTCATGAATTTACGCTGACCTTCCTGAACCGCTTTTCCATGGAAACGGTTCGGCAGCCATGGAGCACTGTTGATATAGAAATACCAGCGGATTGCATCTGCACCATAGGTTTCCAGTGCATCAAACGGATCAACTGCATTTCCTTTGGATTTACTCATCTTCTGGCCGTTCTCATCCTGTACATGGCCAAGAACGATAACGTTCTTATATGGAGCCTTGTTGAACAGAAGAGTAGACTCTGCAAGAAGGGAATAGAACCATCCTCTTGTCTGGTCAACAGCCTCTGAAATAAAGTCTGCAGGGAACTGCTGCTCAAAAAGTTCTTTATTTTCAAATGGATAGTGATGCTGTGCAAATGGCATTGCTCCGGAGTCAAACCAGCAGTCGATAACCTCCGGTACACGGTGCATAGTGCCGCCGCATTTCGAGCATTTCATGGTAAGCTCATCGATATATGGACGGTGAAGCTCTACTGTCTTGGCACGCTCATCACCGGTTTTCTCATAGAGATCCTGACGGCTTCCAATGGATTCCATATGGCCACAGCTGCACTCCCAGATATTCAGTGGAGTTCCCCAGTAACGGTTACGGCTGATTCCCCAGTCCTGAACGTTCTCAAGCCAGTCACCGAAACGGCCCTTTCCAATGCTCTCCGGAATCCAGTTGATGGTATTGTTGTTGCGGATCAGATCATCCTTAACAGCTGTCATCTTGATGAACCAGGACTCTCTTGCATAATAGATCAGTGGTGTATCACAGCGCCAGCAGTGTGGATAATCATGCTCAAATTTCGGAGCATCGAACAGTTTCCCCTCTTTGTCAAGGTCAGTAAGTACCATCGGGTCTGCCTTTTTAACAAATACCCCAGCGTATGGTGTCTCAGCAGTCAAATTGCCTTTTCCATCTACGAACTGTACGAATGGAAGATCATATTCACGGCCAACACGGCTGTCATCCTCACCAAACGCAGGAGCAATATGAACGATACCAGTACCATCACTCATGGTTACATAGTTATCACATACTACATAGTGAGCTTTTTTGCCTTTAGATGCTACATAGTCGCCTGTGCATTTGAAAAGCGGCTCGTATTCTTTATATTCCAGATCTTTTCCTTTGTAGGTTTCCAGAACCTCGTATGCAGGCTCATCGTCTTTTGCAAGCTTGCCAAGTACTTTGTCCAGAAGGGCCTCTGCCATATAATAGGTATATCCGTCAGCAGCCTTTACCTTACAGTAAGTCTCATCTGGGTTTACACAAAGTGCAACGTTAGACGGCAGTGTCCACGGTGTTGTAGTCCATGCCAGGAAATATGTGTCCTCACCTATAACCTTGAAACGTGCGATTGCAGAGCGCTCTTTTACTAATTTATAGCCCTGGGAAACCTCCTGTGAAGAAAGAGGGGTTCCACAGCGTGGGCAGTAAGGAACGATTTTGAAGCCTTTGTATAAAAGACCCTTGTTCCAGATTTCTTTCAGTGCCCACCACTCAGATTCAATGTAGTTGTCCTCGTAGGTTACGTATGGATGCTCCATATCAGCCCAGAAACCAACCGTTGAGGAGAAATCCTCCCACATTCCTTTGTATTTCCAGACACTCTCTTTACACTGCTGGATAAATGGCTCCATACCATATTCCTCGATCTGCTCTTTTCCATCCAGACCAAGCTTCTTCTCTACTTCGAGCTCTACAGGAAGACCGTGGGTATCCCATCCAGCCTTACGTGGAACCATATAGCCCTTCATCGCACGATATCTTGGAATCATATCCTTGATAACTCGTGTAAGCACATGGCCGATATGTGGCTTGCCGTTTGCAGTTGGCGGTCCGTCATAAAAAGTATAGGTTGGGCCTTCTTTACGATTTTCCATACTTTTTTCAAAGATATGGTTTTCTTTCCAGAACTGTTCTACTTTTTTCTCGCGATCTACAAAATTGAGATTCGTGTCTACTTTCTGGTACAAAGTTTTTTCCTCCTTTAATCATCTTGTCTGTAGGCAGACATACTCAAAGATACTTGACATCCACGAATTGCTTCGCAGCAGAGCTGCTTCCGCAATTCCTTATCTTTATATAAAAAAGAATCCTGCCTGCAGGATTCTCCGCCTGCGGCGGGTCGCTTCAGCGACATCTACCTTTCCGCCGCAGTGCAATCCTGCCCGGTAGGGCTTTTTTATGCAATAGGGGATTCCAATGGAATTTCCTATTACATAAGAAAAGCCTCCATCCTGTAAAAGGACGAAGGCTGTCAGCACTCGTTATACCACCTGTTACAATGTACGGGCGCACAGCCGATACACGCTCCCAATAACGGGGGAATGCCGTTATCTCCTACCTGGCAATGTCTCTACAGGAGCACAGCCTTCTCAGAAATAAAACTCCGGAGTGATCTTGGGCTGAATCTACTTGTAACGGGCTTACACCGGTCCCGTCTCGCTGAAACGTTCAAAAACAGCTTACTGTCTCCATCGCAGTCTTTGCCTATCTTGTTTTCCTGTCTATTATAAGGGTGGCAATTTCCATATGTCAAGTGTTTTTCCGCCAAAAATACAGCTGAAACCTCCTGAAAAATCTCTATATGTGTAGATTTCTGACAGTGAGATAAAGTTTTCACACTCTTTTAATAGTTTTGCAGCTGAAAAAGTGGTATACTATGCTGGAATATGTAGTTTTACGTTCACCAATAACCTGATAATATATTAGATTTTAGCGAAAGGATTTTTATGAACAGAAAGAACTTTCATATGAAAATAAAACAGATTGTCTGTACCGTTCTGGCTGCGGGAATGCTCCTTTCCCAGACTGCATCTGCATGGGCCGAAGCCACAGATTCCAGTGATACCGCTGTTTCTGCCACACCTACGCCAGATCCTCACACACAGTACTATACACAGGCAGCGGATACGGATTCCATAGAAAACTGGCCTGCTGGTCCACAGATTGAGGCTCAGGCGGCAGTTCTTATGGATGTGAATACAGAAGCGATCCTCTATTCCAAAAATGCCAATACCAAACTGTATCCAGCCAGTATTACCAAGCTTCTTACCTGTCTTCTTGGATGTGAAAATCTGGATGTAAATGCAGAGATCACTTTGTCACAGCAGGCCGCCTATGGGATTGAAGCCGGAAGCTCTACCATTTATGGGGATGCGGGAGAGGTTTTCACTGTGGAGCAATGTCTCATGGGACTGATGCTGGAATCTGCCAATGAGATGGCACTTGCCATTGGAGAAGAGGTTTCCGGTTCTGTAAAGAAATTCGTGGAACTGATGAACACCAGAGCCCAGCAGCTTGGATGCAAGAATTCTCATTTTAATAATCCCAATGGACTTCCGGATGAAACTCACGTAACCACAGCCTCCGATATGGCGAAGATTGCGAAAGCTGCCTGGTTTAACCCTCTTTGCCGGAAGTTTTTCACCACAGACCTGTATGAGATCCCGCCTACCAATAAGTTTACGGAAACACGTTATCTGCTGAATCATCACAAGATGATGTCTGGAAGAGACTACGCTTATGACGGTGTTCTGGGTGGAAAAACAGGCTATACCACAGCTGCCGGAAATACTCTGATCACCTTCGCCAAGCGAGGAAATATGACTTTGGTTGCAGTTGTGCTGAATTCTGTGAATGGTGCATACAGTGATACGGCTGCGCTGCTGGATTATGGTTTTGATAATTTTGAATGTAAAAAGGTCAAGGTCAGCAAGAATCCGGTTCCGAAGAAAAACCTGCCTAACGAGGAATATCTGTTAAATAACTGTGGAAACACCTATCCATTTTATTATACGAAAAATGTTTATGTGACAGTTCCTGCCGGTACAGATCTCAGTGCTCTCACCAAGAAGCAGGCGATTCTTTCCAATGCAGTTGGGCCGCTTCGATTGAAGAGTAAGTATTACTTTAACGGACAGATGGTTGGATGGGGAATGCAGTATGAGCGGCCTGTTATGAAGAATCTGCTTACGATTCCAGGGGCGTGAAGCCGATTCTCCTGTGATAATTTATTATGAAACCTGAAAAAGCTATGAGAAATGCAAGTGAACGATTTCTCATAGCTTTCTATTTTTCAGACATTACTTCTGTCCTCTTCTGCCTTTTTGGCTTTCTTTCTGGCCCGGTGGGCTTCTCTTTTCAAACGAACTTCCTCAGCTTCCTTGTCACCCACATTTTTTAAAGTTTTGATGGCGTAATACATATTTTCTTCCGTCTTGCGGATACGGACTTTACCTAGAATATAGCCATGTTCCTGACAAAGAGATACGCTGAAATATACCTTTGAATTGTTCATAAACCAGCGGATTTTACGCTTGGCCGGGTTGTGGCAAAGAGGGCATCTGGTACTGGTCACTTCCCGGTCCTTCATAACCCTCTCCCTGGAATTAAACTCCCTGGAAACATATTTATCATGGTCCGGATAAGAAATATGGATTTCTTCTTTCCGGCTTTTGGGATTCTGATAAACATCTAATGAGAAGTTAGGAAGAATATATTCGTCCTCTATTTTCTGCAGTACACAGGCTGTATAATAGGCATCTCCAAGGGCCCTGTGGAAATCCATTTTTTTCTCCACGCCCATCTTCTGTGCCGCAAATTCCAGGGCTCTCCGCTCCTGATTTTCTTCGTATCTCAGGGCAAAGAGCTTCTGCACATCATAATACTTCACAGGTCCCGGAAGCAGAGAAAGCTTCTGATAATATTTCATATTTCTCTGAAGCTCCATCACATCCTGATTTCCCCATGTAAAAAATACATATTCCTCGCCGCACCATTCTATAAATTCTGTAACTGCCTGGGGAAAAGGAGTTCCCTTTTGCAGATCTTTATAATCCATGTGGATGACCTCATGAATGCTGTCATGAATCCAGTTGTAAACCTGTGGCTTGATCAGGCGCTGAAAGCTGTCCATGATTTCCTTTCTCTCATTCAGTTTTACTGCACCGATTTCTATGATTTCAAAAGGCAGACGGCTGTTAGACCACCTTTTTCCCCCTGGGCTCTGATTCCACTCCAGGTCAAATACAATGTAATTCATGATTTTGTTTCCTTCTCAGAAGAATTTACGATCTTTTGATTGCTTCACAAGTATAACAGACATGGGAAATGATGTAAAGATTTTAAAAATCTCCTGAGTGTGTAAGAAATTCCCCATCTATTGCATAAAAGAGAACCCAGTCGGCAAGTTAGAGCGTGTTTGGAAAAGGATCTAGAGAGGTAAAGCGAACATTCGCAATCCGCTTCGCTACTTGCTCATGAACGCAGATAAGCATCCCCCCTCACCCGCCACTTAGTGCTCTGCGCACTTGAAGCGGGGGAATGCTTATCTGCATTCAAATAGCTTTTTCTATTATGCAAAAAACCTGCCGACGGATAATCGGCAGGTAAATGTGAGGGTATGAAATATTTATATGAAACCTACAATATCTAATCTATATATAAAGAAGCTGTGATCGAATTTTCAGTGATAAATACGCTATCTGCCGCTTCTGGTTCACGGATAACGCATGGATTCTATGTCAAAGCATTCGAGGCGAGTGTGCTGCCCTGAATGCACGTTATATCTTCATTTCTCCTGCACCTGGCAGGTAATTCGTTTAGCCTTCAATGGAAATGAATTTCTTCTCCTCTGGCTCTTTTCTCTTAACTTCCTTCGGGAAGGTGACAGTCAGAACACCATTGTCATATTTCGCATGGATGTCTTCGTGCTCTAACTCTTTCCCCACATAGAAGGTTCTGGAGCACTGTCCACTGTAACGTTCTCTGTGGATGTATTTACCATCGTCACCCTTCTCATCTTTCTTCTCAGTTCTGGATGCCTGAACGGTAAGATAACCATCCTTCAACTGAATCTTCACATCCTCTTTATGGAATCCCGGAAGCTCCATGCTCAGTTCATAATTTCCATCTACATCTTTAATATCTGTTTTCATCAGTTCTGCATTTCTGTAACCTCTGTTATTCTCATGTACAGCTGGTGATCTCATCCAATCATCAAATAAATCTTCTCCAAAAATACTAGGCATTAACATAATCCATTCCTCCTTATATTGTGAACACTCTCTGTGTTTCATTATTTACTTTCAAAGGAACTGCGGCTTCTTGTTCCTCTTCCTTTGTTCTGTATGTACTATAACACGCATTATTAGCACTGTCAAGAGGTGAGTGCTAATTTTTTGTGAAAAATCTGTGAAGCCTTGATTTTGATATGCTCCCCATATGGTAGACAATGGAAATATCCAA
>ERZ1035006.235-NODE-235-length-46732-cov-18.715577_pt1 | contig 46732 bp, 36 predicted proteins | sample MGYA00520694_ERZ1035006 | MGnify/ENA primary metagenome ERZ1035006 (study PRJEB33766, sample SAMN09781746) | gut metagenome | biome: gut microbiome | host: Homo sapiens | place: Madagascar | study: EMG produced TPA metagenomics assembly of the PRJNA485056 data...
TTTTGTGTTGTGTTCCGGATCACGTTTGCAAAGGTACAACCTTGCGCAAGCGATGTCAAGTATTTCGCTATATTTTTTCAGTTTATTTGTAGATACATATATAAATCGCTATTGTTTGCAGAAAAATCAAACAAGCCCACGGCTGTTATATGTTCAAACTTTCGGGCTTCGTCAGGAAGTCAATTATATTAATGATGACTATGCCGTCCTCATTGATATACGATGGCGCAAGACCTCCGACAATTATCATCTTTTGAAAACTGTCGTTGACTCGCAATAACGAGTTGGTTTCTTGCTCAACCTTCTCAGGTGTTGGCATATCCAAAGCTGATTGAATGTAGAACCGTTTTGCTCCAAGATTGCATACGAAGTCAACCTCAAAGTTCTTACGAATAGTCTTGCCCTCACTGTTCTTTTCAAATGTTTCTACCTGACCGACATCTACTGAATATCCGCAATATTCTATTATGGATTTTTGTGTAAAAACACACATTCCCATATTTTAACATCTACATTGCAATTATTTATCAGCAGACAATGCAAAAGAGGTATATCAAACGCATTATTTACTGCGCATGATATACCTCTTGTTTGTAAACAGTAATTATGATAATAAATATATTACGGCATCAAATTATAATATTCTGTAATGAAGTAAATTTAGACAAAATTTATTTGTAGTGTGTCTTACCGCCTTGCCATTCTATAAGTTGTATGGAAATACTTTATCACATACCAATAGCATTTAGTAAACTTTTTTTGGATTGTATTACCGCAAAAGAGACATTGACGTCATGACAAACAATTTTCACCATTCCTGAGCGTTCTTCCTTGTTAGGGTTTTTGGTTGCTTCCATAACTATCTCGTTGTCTTTATTTATAGAAATGTCAATCCAATTAGGATGCTCAGTTACATTCCAATCACTATAATTACATTTCACCTTAACCTTTTTGAACTCTCCTCCTTTAGCTTTGAATTTAACGACATTCTCACTTACAGATAATTCTACTGGAATGGTGTCTATAGCAACACTATCTACAGAGTTCATCATCTGCCCAGCAATGTTAACGTTTTCATTTTTTTTCCGCTTTACAGCTCCAACTCTGTTTGTTTGTCCTTTCCTTTTTATCAAAGCAATTGTATTGTTACAAGTTGCAATTTGACTTTCGCATAATTTCTTTTTTGCAGCAGAATCATAACAAACTTTGGCTTTTTTAAAATAAGATATTGCCTGATTTTGTGAAGCAACGGTCATCCTCTGTTGGTATTTTACAGCTGTCGCATATAGTTTGTCACATGAACTCTGCGCATTAGCATTAAAAGCCCCAAACAGAATAACCATTAATAGTGCAAGAACTTTCCTTATCATATTTTCATTTATTATTAATACATAGACTACTCTTTACTTTCTGAGCCCTTTGTCTGAATTCTTCATAGACTTCAGGGTCGTCCGCCTCGAAAAGCTTTGCTTTTTCATTCAAATCACTAAAAGCTTCTCTCAATTTTTTCTCAATTTGAACTTTAGTCTTTGTCAATTCAGCCTTCATGCGATTACCTTTATCCTCAGACAAATTCTTATGAGCTTCTATTGCCTTCGATATAGTTTCATACGCTTCTATATATGATTGTTCATATTGTTCTTCATGATTATCTCCTTTTTTTTCAAGTCGTTTTACATTCGAACAATACTGTGCAATAACTTGTCTAATAGAATCATTTCGCTGAACCTGCAATTTCATTTTTTCATACTCAAGCTTTTGAACTTTCTGGTTACTAATAAAAATAGCACTACCGATACAGCCTATCATTATAACGATTATAGACAAGATTATCAAATATTTGTTTTTTTGAACAAATGTTTTCTCGTCAATAAACCTTATAACCTCGCCTTTTAGTGCGGTTTCCGCATATTTTTCAAGTTGTTCTGCCGTTGGTCTTTCCCAAGCATTAGTTCGCAAACATTTTGAAATAACCTTTTTTAACTGGCTACTATATTCTCCTTTAAGTTCTGGAACATCAGCACCTTTCTTCTGAACAAGTCCGCCATCATTGCCAAACGGGGTGTCGCCTGTCAACATTTCAAAGACGGTTGCGCCAAGTGAATAGATATCATTTGCCATAATTGGCGTATTGTCTTTTCCAAAGCGCTCTGGAGCCATATAGGCTATAGTACCAGCAGAAGAGAATGCCGCACTCATACTTTTGCGAAGAGTTGATTTTAAGTGAGTACTCACCCCGAAATCGGTAATCATAAAATCTCCATTCTCACCAATCATTACGTTGTCAGGTTTAATGTCCTGGTGTATGACTGGTGGGTTCATATTATGAAGCCATGACAATCCACTTGCTACATCCCTTATCAACCTCCATGCCTCTTCTTCTGTGAATTTACCAACATTCCTCATTATACTACCATCTTTGCAATAAGGAAGCACTAGATAGGGTTTCCTTTCAAAGTTATCATAGTAAAGAGGCTTTAACAAATTCTTGTGGTTCGCATTTACTACAAGAGCAAATTCCCTTGCAAAAACATTCAGACCATTGTCATCCAATCCTGTTGCTGGAGCATAAATTTTAAGAGCAACGGCAATATCTGTTTTTGTATCCCTGGCCAACCACACTTCTGAGAAGTTACCTCTTCCCAGAAGCCTTTCCATAAAATATCGGTCGTGAAACAGTTTTTTTTCTTCCATTATTTTATATCAAACTCTTTTTGAGCAATTCGTTGCCCATTGTAGTAGAACTCCAAACGATATCTTCCCATACTCCAATTGCCCTTATTTTCACTGCCCCAACCATACAAAGTGTATGTATGAGATCCAGATGTCATATTAATAGTAGATTTATAGGTGTATCCATCCGGGGAATCAGAAGCTGAAGACAATCCTTTCGGAGAATAGAACTTTACATATATATCATAATTGCCTTCAGTTTTTACATCTACGGTTATCCTTGGTTTTATGTATTTTGTCTGAAAGTCATAGATCGTAGTTCCATAACCATTGATGATATTGTTATCCTTATCGACATTGGCTACTTCTATTTTTGAAATATCAAATGGTTGAGAATATGATGAAGATCCATTATCCAAATTGCTATAGGTCTCTCTTACAATGTTATAAGCTTTATCAAGTTCTTTTAAACTTTTATAGAAGGTATATTTGAATTCTTCTACAGAATGGCAAAACGATTCAATTACAAGTGACACAGAAGTCTCACCGAGAAAAGATTTCACACATCTGACCTGTCGGTTGGCTTCGTTGCATGCTTGTAATACATAATTTCTATTACTGTTCTCACATTTGAAACCTATCCTATGAAACTCAACATAGAATGGATTACTATCTCCAAGATCAATCCAGTATAATTCACCTTCTTTCTTAAACGTAAGGCTATTAACATCATCTACTGTTGGAGAAAATCCTTCCTCACGGAGAAACTTCTTCATGGAGTTTTGAAATACTTTCTGTTCGGGTGTGAGTTCATTTGCTGCAAATGAGAACACTGTCATAAATAATGACATTACCACCATTAAAATTCTTGTTTTCATATGCTTATCTTATTAAATTGTGCGATTGGCTTTATCTATGTATTTAACTATTACAGACACATTTGACGGTAGATTTAGAGCCTGTCTCAAGTATTGTTTCATTCCAGAAGAAACTTGTTGCATTTTTGAACCCATATCGTCATCCATGTCATATTTTGAAACATCGGATAATTTGATTGTCATAATAACATTGTTCCCACTATAAGTTAGCGATTGTATGTATACACCATCGGAAATTTTAACTGGGCATTCGTTGTTTGCACTTGACACGCCATTTCTCCAGTCAGAGGATGATGATTTGGGAGAATACGACGAAGATGAAACACCACCAGTACCTTGTAGACTATTCCATTCTGCATTGGCTTTGTTGTATGACTGCGTAGCCAAGAGACGATTGCCTGCCGTGTAATATTTTCTACTTACCGGTGTGCCGTTGTCATAAGTGATTACCATCTTATGGAAACCATAAGAACTGTCAGTAGGTTTCCCAACTTTATCATAGACTGCATAACGGGTCAGATTTCCACGATTATCGTAAATACTTTTTTCTACATGGAAACCATTTTGTAAAGTAGGCTTTCCATCCACTCCCCAATACGATTTCTCAATTTCATTTCCATTGACATCATATTTGACACTGTATTTATGATAGCCATCCTTACAATTCATTGGTTTGTCACTCTCGTTGAAATATGCTTGTGACAATAGTTGCGATTTGTTGTCATATTCCATTCTAGCAATTGCCCATCCTGTATTCGGATTAATGATAAATTTTCCTTTGCCATCCTGTGCTGCAAGATAAATCATGTTATTGTGTATGTCGTACTTGCATATGCCCACAGGAACCATAACCTTAGGATCTGTTGGTTTGCCGTCGATAGCAAAGAAGCACTGCTTGATGATATTGCCATGGTTATCGTATTCGTAAGCAGACGATGCCCAGCCCTCTCTTCCGGCGATAGGCTTTGCGTCAACACCATAGTAGAATGTCTTCACTCGGTCTCCACGATTATTGTATTCGTTTTTCTGCTTGGCAATATTTTCATGCGAAGAGATGGTCAACTTTGATTCCTTGTCATAATAACACACCTCTATAATCTGATTTCTTGCGTTGAATGTATAAGTTTCTCTGTGATACCCATAGCGGCACACTGTCGGAGAACCATTTGCAAAATAGCTTTCCTCCACACAATTACCAAACTTGTCGTATTTCCTGTGTGTCTCAAATCTTCCTGGAGCCAATCCTCCATTCACACCGACAGGTTTCTCTACTATTATGTTACCACTCTCATCACTCGTATAGTCGGTACCAGCAATGCCATAGACGGCAGTTAGATTACCGCTCACATTGAAGAATCTTTCACTTTTTATGTGGCCACGGTTATCGTATGTCCTTACTTTACGAGCGTAACCTCCTTCCACCTCACAAAGTGCATTGTGGGTGTTGAAGAATGAGCGTTCCGTCTCGTTACCTAAATCATCATAGCTGATATTCCATCCTGCAACATGCTCATTACTTTCCTCTAGCTTAGTGCCGGAAGCATCATAGAAAGCTATTTTCGTTATGTTGCCTCGCTTGTCATGTTCATATCTTACGATACAAGTGTGATTGTTGTTAAAGGTCGGAGTCAAATCCACCCCCAATGACATCAATTCAATTGTGAGATTGCGGTCGTCATACTTGTATCTATAACCGGCCTGCCCATCTTTATCGAGTACAGGTTTCTTATCTTTGCCGTAGTATACAATTTCTGTCATATTGCCTAATGAGTCATACTTACATGTATGTCCAGCAAGACCATTCTGATCAAGACACAGCTCGCCAGCCTTGTTATACCGCCAAAACTCCAGAATATTACCTTTTTTGTCGTTTATAACAACCAATTTTGAGTTTCCTTGGGACGATTCACAAATATTGCCATCGGGATCAAAGAACTCTTCCTCTATAATAAAACCATTCTCATCACATTTTGCAGTATAACCTGCATAGCCTTCTGAAGGAACATAAATGGGTTTCTTGTCTGTTCCTATAAATGTTTGCTTTGTAAGGAATCCTTTATCGTCATAAACAACCTTAAGTCCTGCAATGCCATTTTTCTTTGACAACATAAGTTCGCCGTCGCCATCTTTATGATAAGTATAGATTACGTTGCCGTTATCGTCATATTCCATTTCATAAATGGCAATACCATCCACATCGTCATATGCGGTCTCATTGTCTACGGTGTAGTAAGCAGCCTTTACCCAGTTATCTTTGTCATCATAATAGAATTTTTTGATTCCTAGCCCCCATCTGGTGGAGTGAGGATTATTATCATTTCCTATGTAATGGATTTCTGTAATACGTCCCTTGTCGTCATACACCATTTTCCTTCCAAAAATGTTGTTGTCATCGTTGACCGGAGTGTTATCCAATCCTGCATAACGAATTCTTTCCACCAAACCATCATCAGTGTAATCTAACAACCAACGTGTGATTTTACCCTTTTGCGAGCTTTCATCTTCCAACATTCTACCATAACCAATGGTCTGTGCAGAAACCGCACGTTCCGTGTTATGTTGGTCGTCATATTGGAAAGACATCGTAGTCAGGTTCTCATTGTAAGCCTTTACGTACAACACTTTGCCATTGTTGTCACGCACTTTTATACGGCTTACTTTTCCTTCCGATGAATAGTAGATATCTTGGTCTATCGGGCGTTCGCTACGTTCCGACTCTCCATCTTGAATGATTACTCCAAGACTGTTGATGTGGGACACTCGTCTTACCTTACCCCGTTTATATTCAAACTTATACAGACGATGCATGTGTTTCATGCTCCATGAGCTGACACGACCTATACCCACAGGGACTCCCCAACGCTCCGCATAATCCTTGTAGTAATATACCTTGGGACGATTATAGTCCCATAGGAATATTCCCAAACAAAGCAATACAGACGCTACGGCAGTCAATGCAATGGCCATGATCTTCTTTTGAGACGGCTTTGTCCATGAGCCTATCTCCCAATACATGTCTATCTTCTGCCTTATCTCATTGGCCTTGATTCTGTGATTGGGGTCTGGGTGTAGACATGAAAGAATCATGCTGCGCACTTCTGGTTGCAAGTTGCTTGGCAACTGTGGCAATGCTTCTCCCTGTGCTTGTAGCAAACCACCATGATCACCATAGGGCGGATTGCCCGTGATTAGTTCAACCACACTCGCGCCAAGTGACCACATGTCACTTGCGGGAACTGTTATTCCTTCGAATCGCTCGGGGCCCATGTATGCGCGAGTGCCTCCCGACATACCTTGTGAGTCATACACACTTCCATTCGATGACACACTGATACCAAAGTCTGTGACCATAAAATTGCAGTTGTCATCGAGCATGATATTGTCTGGCTTGATGTCCTGATGAATGATATTGTGGTCATGGAGATACTCCAGACCTGCCGACACATCATGTAAGAACTTGATGATATCGTCTTCTTCCATGCGTCCAGCCATAGACATACACGATCCGTTCTCACAGTACTGCATAACGAGATAAGGACATCCCTGATATATATCGTAACCTGTAGGCGGAAGCAGGTTTGACTGCTTCATATTGAACACAATGGTGAACTGCTTCTCGAAACTTTGAAGACCATAAGAGTTCATGCCGGAACTCTCTGAGAATATTTTCAGTGCAACTAGAAGATTGTTTGCTTTCGTATCCTTTGCCTTCCACACCTGTGCCGAAGCTCCTGTTCCGAGCAAACTAACCAACAGATATCTGTTGTGAAACAAAATGCCTTTGCTAAGTTCCATATTTGTCAGATTATATTAAAATTAACGTATAATAAACAATATATGCCTGTGTACAAACTCCAATCACAAATAGTATAACTCCGGCTATTGTCCAATTTCTTTGTGCTGACTTGTAAGCCTGGAAATTTGTATATTTACCACTATTCCACGCTTTCTTAGAGCCAGTCATTCCTAGATATACCGACAACACAAGTGATGCCACCTGTCCTAAATAAGGAACTAAAGAAACCACAACAATTGCCAATGGCCAGTATATCCTGTGACAGACCGCCCAAATCCATGAACAGAAGAATGCTCCCCAGTTCCATTTTTCTATCTCACAATCTATTTCAGCTTGTGAATAAATGTTTTCCTTTCCATAGTTATCATCTGTTTGATAGTCTTGCCCAACCGTCTTGCGAGCAACGCTTACATGTGAGTTCTGCTGTGAAAATTGTTGTGTGGATCTTGAACTGCTATTATTGCCATATGTACCTTTTTTGTTTTCATCCTCACGAGCAAATACTTGTTGGTTGACAGTTTTTCTGCCACCCACATTGGAGTTAGCAGTTTGTTGCTCTGATCTCAGATTCTTCGTTACTGTAGGACGATGTGTCTGAGGAAAATATTTGCTTATGGTTTCCCACGATAGCTCAACTCTCCCAGCCAACATTATAACATCACCCTGATATATTCCTACCGTTGTGTTGTGTATCTTCTGACCATTTATAGTTGTTCCGTTAGAACTGTGATCTATGAATATCAATTGACCTTCTCTTAATTCTATGTCGGCATGGTTGTTGCTGACTGTGTCCCAACGCTCATCAATGATGACATCGGATGAGGTGGAGCGACCGATGGTAATTCTGCTGCGTGCCATATATTATACTATTTTTTTATTGTACTATTGGAATCATTGGGGTTCACCGGAGTTAGTTTGTCCCCAGCATCACCTGGGTTAATTGGAGGAAATGTTGAAACTACACGCTTTTTCGTACTTGTATCTGTCTTACGTTCTTCCGTCTCTTTTTTGCTTTCATGTCTGCTGTTCACTACCTTGTCCAAAACATCAAAAGATTCTTTTCCTATTTGTGTCTGATGTACAGCTACAATACTCTTAATTATAGAATCTTGTACGGTTACCACGGTATCACCAGCGAGTTTGTATTCTCCATCAGGCCAAGCCCTCAAACCTTCTTTTATAGTGCCATCCTCACATTCAACCGCAAATCTATTACCGTCTGATGCGTAAATATGGGTTATGGTTTGTGGCCCAACTTTCTCTACGCTGTCTTTGGCTACGACACTTTCGTTTTTGTCTGATTTCAGAAGTCCTCTGTTGATAAGAAAACCACCTCCAATGAGAAGAACTGCAAATAGCAAGACAAGTCCTATCCATAGAAATTTCCTTTCCCTTTTTGTTTCTTTTATTTCTGGGATTCCTGATATGGCTGTATGGGAAAGCGATTCTTTGCTTTTTTTAGAAGGACCAGCCAACCTTTTGTCGTATGTATCAAATACTGTAGGGTCACAAGCGTTTGCACCAGACAAAATTTGGCACACGCACAATGTGATGTTGTCGGAACCTTCTGCGTCACATGCACCACGAATAAGTTCATCAGAACACACATCCATATCATGCTCATTGGAACGAATGATATCCTCAATCTCATTGTCACGTATCATTCCGCTTAATCCATCTGTACAAAGCAAAATAATGTCGTTGTCACAGACATTGTAGGGCTGTAACAGAGATTCTGGCTTAGCCTTTTGTGAAGAGTCGCTCAAGCAGCGTGTGATAATATTGCTTTCGGGATAGTCAAAGGCATCCTCTTTACTTATTGCTCCTTTGTCAACCAATGACTGTACAAAAGAATGATCCTTTGATATCTGATGAAGACCTGCCTGAGGATTATAGACATAAGCGCGGCTATCGCCACACCAAGAAAGATAGAGAACTCCATATAGGATCCATGCTATTACGATGGTTGTTCCCATTCCTCGTGTCTCGGGATTGTTCTTAGCTTCTTGCTTGATCTGCTTGTCGGCATCAACAATCACTGAATTCATGAAACGCTCTATTGTGTATCTATCTTTAAGAATCTCGTCAGTAAGGTTCTCTGGAGCAAAGGCTTCTCTGACGACCTCAATGGCGATTTCCGAGGCTACCTCTCCAGCGTTCATTCCTCCCATGCCGTCGGCAACAACCAGCAACAATCCTTTGTCACCCAGCGAGCATATTTCGTTGTTGACCCAACGCATCGGGGCAACAGACAGATCGGCAGACACTTGGAAATTATCCTCGTTGTTTTGTCTGACAAGGCCAACATCTGTCTTTGCTGCTACTCTAAATTTTATAGTATTCATTTTCTTGATTTTTTCTTCTTAGTAGTATCTGAGGCGGGTGTTAAGATTTCTCTATTCTCGTTATCCTCATTCGTTTGAACATTAGTTCGTTCAGACCTTAAGAAAGGCAAAACAACTTTCCATTCATCATTTATTTTAGAAAGTATTCCTGCGATTTTTAATTCAATTTTTCCAATTCCTATGGAAAATGGAATCACATAAACTCCACCTATCACGATTGCATCAGATGGGCATGTAACATTCTCCACTTTATTTAATTTTCCAAAATTCAATTTGTACTCTTGACATGAGAAACTAAGATTATCCTTATCAAATACTTTAGAATTACTCTTCTGGATTAGCCACATTATCCATCCTTGTTTAGATTCTGAAATTGTATCTAATTGAAGACAATTGTTGTTGAAAGAATCTGTATTATACTTGTATATGTCTGAATCGTTTGTAACTTTCAACTTGTCGGATTCCAACAAAAAGTCCAAAAAATCACAAGAATCATTTAATTCGACATATGATGTCTTGTAGGATACGGGCGTATATTTCCCTTTGTATTTTGCAAATGAGCTGTTATGGTTCCATGGAGCCACAGCATCTTCTCTAATAAAAATACCATCTGATGCTTTAATTGCCAAGGAATAACTTTCTCCAAAAATCTGGCTTCCATTAAGACCATACAGGTCTCCTGTTTTGTTGTCTTTTATCTGAAATCCATGGCGAACAACAATCAATCCTGGTTTGACCGTTTTTTCCATAATAGCACACATTATACTGTCTTTTACACCATTTGATAGTGGCATTGCATTGGGCTTGATATTGATAGAACCCAATAGTTGAGCCTCTGTATTGATTGTACAGAACAACAACAAATATAACAAATATATATATCTAAAGTTTTTCATATTCTCTTTATCTTAAATTATATAAAGGTGTTATTCCACCCATACTTTCATATACTCCAAACGATACAATGCCTACTGCCTTGTAGGTTCCATTGTCATTATAAAATACTGGGCCACCCGAATTACCATGCTCGTAGTTCTTGCCAGTAATGAGGATAACACCATCATTCAATCCTCTACCAGATGTCTGACAGGAACCATATAAGCAAGAACCGGCTTCCGAACCATGTCCTTGTGGATATCCTAAAACCTCAAGTCTTACTCCTGCGGGCAAATTGGCAGAAAGAGATACGTCTGCAGGAATAGATCCTGTCTTTCCTGTATTAATATAGGCCCAATCGGAACCACCAGCACCATTGGCGGTTATCATTGTCATACCATCACCCAAATCCATGCGCTTTTCTCCTCTTTTGGTTGTGGTAAACTGTGAAGACTGGAACTTTATTTCCTTTGAAGGGGAACGTGCTATAATATACGCCACAAGATGCGCTCCATTTGTTTCTGTCAATCCCGCCAAGAAGAGAGCTTTGTACGTGTCGTCTTTTAATGAAGCATATTGTTTTGATATTGATTCTGCTGAATCAAATTTCCATCCTTCTACACAATGTTTAGCCGTTATAAAACGACCATCGCTTAGGAGATAGCCTGATGCAGTCCACCCAAGGCTTCCGCCTCCTGACGTCTCAAGAGGAACAAGTTCACCTTTGTATGCAACACATAAAATGGCTTCCATTCTAAAAATATCACTTTCATATCTTTGTAATGCAGAAGTCTGTCCTTGTTCGTTACCTCCACCTTGGCGAACAATTACGTTTTTTTGTATTGGCCTTGACTTTGCCTTCAACATAGAATCCAAACGTTGTTGTTCAACAGCCGCCTTTGCGATTTCTTTTTCAAGTGCAGCATTGTTCTTCTTCAAGTCATCAAGTTTCTGCTCTGATTGCTTCAGTAATTGATGCGCAACAGCTATCTTCTTGTCAAATTCTTCCCCTTGTAAATAATTCCATGTGCCGAGACCGCCAACAGCGAGCACGAGAACACACGACAAGACAGCTATCGCAGTCTTATACGGTCTCAACGCCTGCTGACGGAAGAGACTCATTCTCCTTGTTAGACCTATGCTTCCTACTGTTGCTTTCTTACCTGTCGGCACAATAAAGCCAAGTTTCGGACCATTCACAGATAGCTGAATCTCGTCACCATTCTGGAGATACCACTCTGTTTTAACTGGGCGACCGTTCAAAAATGTGGAGTTGCTCTTAGATATCTGAACAAGTTTCCACATGTCACCATCCTTTACAATGCCGGCATGGTGTCGTGATACTGTTTTGAACGACTCGTCGAAACGCACCTGACAGTGAGAGTCACGGCCAAGTTCGATGTTATCGACTATGATTTCCTGGGATTCGCCAGCCTTGTGATATTTGCTTGAAACCTTATGTTCCAAGATGTAATACTTACGTCCACTTGGGTTGAACAAAGACCCTATACCTGCTCCTACGGAACCAGACAACGTGTTTCTGTAAGCTTTCGTTGTGTGTCCTGCCATAATTTATAGAATTTAATATGCTTCTACTCTTAACTTTGTATCACCTATAGAGATGATATCTCCTGGTGAAAATGCAATACCACTGGCGTTTACTTCTTTAGAATTAACATAAGTGCCATTGGTAGAACGGCGCCATCCACCTGTATCATCTTTATCCCATTGACCATCGCGGATAATCCATGAACCTATTTCATAGTCTAACTCCAGGGTGCAATGCTTTCGCGAGATGTAACAACTATTATCTTCCACTATTGCAATGTCATTATATATACCTTCGTCTTTTCTACCCATGGATAATATAGAATTTTCGCCACGAAGAAGATGGTCCAGCTTGTATATTTTCCCATGCTCTTCACCTTGCATAATTCGCAGCAAAACACCATTGATTATGCGTGTTTGGAAATCTTTCTCCTGCAAAGTAACAGATTTTTGCATGCGCCTAAGCTGTGGCACCAAAGGTAACACGTTGTCAATTGTCTGTAGACGCATTTGGAAATCAGGATGTAGGCATCCATCTAACAGAGTCCCCCATTCACTTCCACCATTAGTTGTCATCAACAGACTTTTGTTCCATTCGCCACGCTTACCACGTTTCATATATGAAACCAAGTCCTTTTCACCATCAAGTCTGCCAAAAGGGAGTTCTCCTGTCAGCAATTGGAACATCATGACTCCAAAAGAAAAAATGTCTGTAGTTGGAAGTACTGTAGCATCCCTCCTAGGGTTCAGCTGTTCGGGAGGCATATAAGCATAGGTGCCGAAAATCTGTTTCGGCTTGCCCATGATGTTACGCTCCGTCATTCGTTTATTTCTATCACCAGAAATACCGAAGTCTGTCAAGGCAAAATCATGATTGGCTTTTACCAATACGTTTTCTGGCTTCAAGTCACGATGAACCTTTCCTCTGCTATGCAAGGCTTTCAGTCCAAGCAACACATGAGTGGCAACTTTCGTGTAATCCACTTCTCTGCCGCTCTCTGCAAGATTCAACAAATCACCACCTGGACAAAACTCCATGACAATATATGGATTACCCGACAGGAAACCATGCGAAAGAGAGTGAACAAGATATTCACAATCTATGCAACCTGTCTCGAATTCCATATCGAAACGGGCAACCAATGATTCTCTGATGTCAGACGGAACCTCCCACAACTTTAGCAGTTTCAACGCATATTGCTGGCCGTAATTGTCTCGTACAGCATATACTTTCCCGAAAGAGCCTTCACCCAAGATCTTGCTTACGGAGTATCGTCCATCAACAGTATCTCCGATAGCCAATGAGCAACGTTCTACTACTGATGACATATAAAAAGGTTATTACTCGTGAAACTCAAATAAACGATTGCCCAAAAGAATCAGATCTCCATCGGAAATCTCAACCATCTTTCCCGCTTGAACGAAAGTTGTTTTCTGGTCGCTTTTATCCTCTATATACCAGTGTCCGTCAACGTTTGTAATTACAGCCTGTTCGCGAGAGGTAATAGAAACGTTGTTTTCTTCTATGTTGGATCTGTTAAGGCTTACACTCTTCCCTTCAAACTCAATTTCTTCCAGTTCGTGTCTTTCATTTGTACGCTTCACTGGTTTCAACATGAATGATGGTTCCAAATCCATATTCATCATATACGGATTGACTGTGCCACGATATACACCTCCGCCATTGTCCATTCTGGTTGGGCGACGATTCCCTCCTGAGGTTACGTTTACACGCGGTGCTTCTTGAGACTGTTGAGAACCTCTAACCTGAAACTTGCAATTTGGACACTTGTCTGTTCCTGGGCGGAGAGGATAGCCACATTTTGGACATGGTTGAGTCTGTTCTGGTTCCTGTACTGTGGAATGAGGAGCGTCCGACGGAGCACTTGTACCAGCCCCGAACACATCGTCTTCAAGGACTGTTTTTGCGATATTTCTTTCATCACTGCCAACCGATGGCTGGGGTATTATAACATCATTGTCATCATCAGCAACCAGTGGAGTATGGCACTTCACGCAGGTTGTCTCATTGGGCTTGTTAGGCCATCCACAATTCTTGCAGCGCATAATTATAGTTTTTTAGTTTATTGGTTATGTTAATCTGTTTTTTTAATAAAAGCTGTTGGTATATATGCCGTAGCAATCAGCCAGTGACTGGTTAATTCAATTACCACACGTTGTTCGCTCGAAACTCTCGCCACCTTACCACGAACACCTTTGAATGCTCCATCTATGACAAGTACTTCCTCGCCTGTTTTGAAGCGACACTTTTCTTTATCCACCACTTTTATATGTTCACTCTTCACACTGACAAGCTTCATGAAATTATCCATTTCCCTGTTTGATATAACAATAGGAGGATGCATCATGTCAGCTTGACGTGGAAGCAGTTTGTTACGGAAAAAGCGAATGTAAGATGGTAGATGTTGAGCTGATGGCTCAAGGAGAAAATGTGCATGGCTCGGTGTCATACGAGCAAAAAAGACATTGGGGATAAGCGATTCTTTGAAGAATACCTTTTGACCGTTGATGATGCGAGATATAGTGTGTTGAGCGACAAACGTCTCAACTTTTTCTTTACGGAGAAGTTCCGCAGCTTTTTCCACTCTGCCATAGGTCACTCGCAAAGCAAACCAAGCAGGTTTTTCGCCATTTCCTATAGGTACATTAGGAGAGGACACCCCATCACTGTGAGCTTTGGGGGAGACACTGGAGGTAAGTCCAGCGTGAGGAGGATTTTTCCCGCCTCGTCGGGTGTCGGCATCAGTCAATGCGTTCATATCGGCTATTCCTATTAAATATTAGGTATAGACACAATAAAGCGTGGATTCGCCGTTGTCTATTCTACCCGTCGAGGCTCTTGCATTACCTATTGTTGTCGAACAGACAACGTTAGAGCCCACGCCGATATGAACATATTTTCTCCCCTAACCAACCTAAAAGATTGCACCTAATTAAATAGATACAATCCTTCCATTGCTGGAAATGAGGAGTGATATAATCACACCCTGGGACATCTACCGTTGCTAAGTCCGAGACAACAATTTCGTAATGGTTGCAAGATTCCGATCGGGTCTCAAACAGAGCGTGTGTAAACGCCTTTTATGTCTGGTATTCTGCCCACCCAACCGCTTCTGCATTTCGGATTAATCTTCCATGCTTCCGCTCGGCGTGTGCTACCTCCATAAGACTTCAACTGCACTTTTCAGTATCAGAATCCGCCAATACAGAATTAATACCGCCCCAAATTTACTACAAAAGTTTGAATTATTAAAGAAAAAGAAAGAGAAATTTGCATTTCTCTTGTTTTTTTTGGAAAACGCAACAAGAAAACGCACACGTGCGCAAGCGATGTCAAGTATTTCGCTGTATTTTTTTTATTTTCTCAATATTATTCTTTAACTTTGCACTCGCAACGGTTCGCAACGCTCCCACTTGAAACACCCTACCGGGGAGCTGTGCGATTAAAAGGGAATGGGGTGAGAGTCCCCGACTGTCCCGCAGCTGTGAGCCGCCCTTATCTACGGGCGCGAACGAGAGAACCACTGAAGCCATGCATCTCCGTGCTGAGTGCGTGGGTATGGCAGGGATGCCATACCCTCCTATAAAGTTCTTTGCTGAGTGCGTGGGTATGGCAGGATGCCATACCCTCCTATGAAGCTCTTTGCAGGATGCGTGGGTATGGCAGGATGCCATACCCTCCTATGCTTTGGGAAGGTGTTCGCGTCTGGGCGGCGAGTCAGAAGACCTGCCGAAACTCATTTGCCGATGGAGTCATCGCTGTGCGCCTCGCGGATTGGGCGCGTATGACCGCAACACTTACATTATATAAATAATATGAAGCACTTTACACTTTTTGTTTCTGCCCTTATCGGCGGAATGTTTCTAACTACATCTGTTTCTGCACAGCAGAAGGAGTACACCGACGGCGTGTTCATGCTCAACGAGGGATGGTTCGGCAATGAGAAGGCTACGATCAACTATCTCGACAAGGCTGGCAAATGGGAGTATCGCGTGGCTCTCGCTAAGAACAGCGAGACCTACGAACTCGGCACAACGGGCTGCTATGCCACCATCGACGACGGCAAGATGTACATCGTGTCGAAGAAGAAGAGCGTTGCCGACAAGGAGGCTAACGACCCTACGCTCACCGTGTGCGACGCCAAGACTATGGAGGTGATCGCTCAGATCAACACTATCCTCAACGCCGACGGCACGGCAGCTGCCGACGGCAGAGCGTTCCTCCCCGTCAAGGAGCTTGGCAAGGGCTTCCTCAGCACTACCGGGGGTGTCTTCACGTTCAATCTCAACGACAACACCGTGGGCTCGCTCATCGCCGGAACCGACGGCGTGGCTAACAACCAGACGGGCAATATGGTTTACGCCGACGGCAAGGTGTACGCCGTTGACCAGCGCCGTGGTCTGTTCGTCATCGACGCTGCCGAGGGCAAGCTGCTCAAGACCGTGAACAACGAGGGCGAGGGTTCTTACAACTCTATCGTGCAGGCTAAGGACGGCTCTATCTGGCTCACCTGCAGCAACTCGACAAAGGCTGTCGCGCACATCGTGAAGTTCAACCCGTCTGACTACTCTACCGAGACCGTCAACCTGCCCGAGGGCGTTTATCCTCCTACCAACAGCTGGGGCGCATGGAACCCCGACTGCTTCACGGCTTCCACCACCGAGAACGCTCTGTTCTGGAACGGCGCTACGGGCGACTGGACGAACGGTCAGCACATCTACAAGTTCGATATCGACTCGCGCCAGGTGTCACTCCTGCTCGACTTCACCGCTGCCAAGGAGAAGCCTTACGTCTATGGTGCTGCTTGCCGTATGAACCCCTATTCGGGCGACCTCTACCTGAGCGTAACCAAGGGTTCGGCGTGGGGCGACGAGTCGGAGCTGCGCGTCTACGACGCTACAACGGGCACAATGAAGCAGGCATACCCGATGGAGAAGCACTTCTGGTTCCCGGAGATGCCTGTGTTTGCTCTGAAGAGCACCACTGCTATCTCGTCGGTTGAGGACAACGCTGATGTGCGCGAAGTGGCTCGCTACTCTGTCGACGGCAAGCTGCTGCAGGGTGCGCAGAAGGGTCTGAACATCGTGCGCTACAGCGACGGAACTGTTAAGAAGGTCGTTGTTAAGTAAGCATGCGCATACATTATATAATACTACTCTTTTTTATCGCTATATCGACGCACGCCCAAACCTCACGTCTCGACTCCGTACACACGATTCGGGACGTGGCGGTTGTGGGCGTGCGTCCGCATTATCTCACCCCCTCGCAAACGCTCTCCGGGGCTGCGCTGCAGAATCTCTCCACCACGTCGGTCGCCGACGCGCTGAAGTATTTCTCGGGCGTGCAGATTAAGGACTACGGCGGACTGGGCGGACTGAAGACCGTGAACGTGCGGTCGCTCGGCTCGCAGCACGTGGGCGTCTACCTCGACGGCATACGCATCACCAACGCGCAGAACGGACAGATCGACCTCGGACGCTACTCGCTCTCGAACATGGAGTCGGTGGCACTCTACAACGCCAACCGCAACGAGCGACTGCAGTCGGCATCGGAGTATGCCTCGGCGGCTACGGTCTATCTGCAGACGCGCCGACCCGACTCCACCGCTTTAAACGTGGAGTACGGCACGGGCTCGTTCGGTCTGCAGAAGCTGAAGACGTACTTTTCTTTCAGGAACATTCTCTTCGTCGATGCCGAATACCAGCGCACGGACGGCGACTATCCGTTCCGCTTCCAGTCGGCATCGGAGGACACCGTGGGCAAGCGCCGCAACTCCGACATCAGCTTCTACCGTCTTGAGGCGGCTGGCTTCTACAAGGGCTTCACGGCACACGCCTACTTCTACAGCTCGGAGCGCGGACTGCCCGGACCGGTGGTGCGCCGACTCTCCGACCAGTGGGACTCTACCGACCGCCAGTGGGACCGCAACTTCTTCCTGCAAGCCACCTACCGACACACGTGGGACCGCTTCGCGCTGAAGACCAACCTGAAGTACGCCTACGACTGGCTGCGCTATCTGCAAGACCCCTCTACCAACGCCGCCGCCATGCACTGCGACAACCACTATCGTCAGCAGGATCTGTACGCCTCTGTCTCCGCAGCGTGGAACTCGAGCTGGCTGTCGCTCACGGCGAGCACCGACCTGCGCTGGAGCGACCTTACTACCAACGTCTACCGCTCGGCGTATGTCTACCGCCTCGACTCGAAGTCGCTGCTCTCTGCCATCGCTTCCTACCGCGGTTTCGAGGGCAACATCGCACTGCTCTACACGCACATCGGCGACCACTCGGCACGCTCCGCGCAGAGCGCAGCCACGCTCTCGCGCTTCACGCCGATGTTCCTCGCCTCGTGGCACCGCCACGCCTTCACCGTGCGTGCCTTCCACAAGCGCATCTTCCGCGCACCTACACTGAACGACCTCTACTACACGCTCGTGGGCAACGCACAGCTGCGCCCCGAATACACCTCGCAGTTCGACCTCGGTGTCGACTACAAGGACCGCCATCTGCACCTCGCCCTCGATGCCTACTACAACCGCATCGAGGACAAGATTGTGGCTATACCGATGAAGAGCCAGTTCCGCTGGTCGATGGTCAACTTCGGACTCGTAAAGTCGTTGGGACTCTCCGCCACTGCCGGCTACGACCGCACGTGGGGCAAGTTCTCAGCCTCAGCCTCAGCCAACTACACCTGCCAGCGCGACCGCGACTACTCCTCGCCCCACGACCCGGAGTATCGCAACACCATACCCTACTCGCCGCTGCACAGTGCCTCACTCATCGTCGACCTCGGCTACGACGGCTGGAGCCTCTGCACCTCGTGGCTCTACACGGGCGACCGCTTCGCGCTCATCTCCAACAACCGCGACGACCTGCTGGGCGCGTGGCAGACCGTAGACCTGAAGCTGAACAAGCGCTTCCGCATACGACGCCACTCGCTGCAAGCCACCCTGGAGTGCAACAACCTCGGCGACTCGCGCCACGAGGTGGTGAAGCGCTACCCTATGCCCGGACGCAACTGGAAAGCCACGCTGCAGTGGCAGCTCTGAAGCCAGTGCGTATGGGGCTTTTTAGCCACACTCACACCACTTTGATACTCATCCGCTTGCCTCTGAATGATATTTTTTATATATTTGCAACCAAACGAATACATACTCAACCTCACGAAAAAAAAATATATACATTATGGAGAAACGACATCTTGAAAAGCTGATACGTTTGCCACTTGACGAACTGAAACTTGCCTTTGCCGCATCTTGTGTGGAGGGAATAGCAAGAAAGACGGGCAAACACTATAGCGAAGTATATGAAAGAATGAGTAAGGTGGGGGCTATTGAGAACTATATACTCAAGAACTACGACACACTACACACCGAGAGCCACGAGTATGTGCTGGAGGACGTTGAGGAGTATATACAGAATAGAGAAAGGAGTTAAGACACTTACTGACAAATACTTGCACTTCTATGACTCAGAAAGAATTTGAAGAAAGAATTAAGTCGCCGGCTATCCAGACCATGATATTAAGTCATCAGATTGGCGGTGTGGCTTACGAGCTATCCAAACGTCTGAACGTATCGCCAGCCCGTGCGCTCGACCTCTTCTATCGCAGTCAGACCTGCGCCGACCTCCACAACCGAAACACCGGATTGTATCTCTACGGCAATCTGTACATCGCTGACGAGTTTATGCTCGAATGTCAGGCAAAGCAGTAAGACCCTCGCACTATCTATAGGAGGGTATAGCATCCTTGCCATACCCACGCAATCTGTAGGAGGGTATAGCATCCCTGCTATACCCACGCAATCTGCTGAGTGGAGATGGCTGCGTGGAGGTGGCTGCGTGGGTATGGCAGGGATGCCATACCCTCCTATTAATACATCTGCGCCGACCGATGCGGATGTCTGCGCCGACCGACGCGGATGTCTGCGCCGACCGATGCGAATGTCTGCGCCGACCGATGCGGATGTCTGCGTCGACCGATGCGAACCATGCAGGGAGGACTTCTTGCTCTGGCAAGCGGCAAAGCTGAGCGCAGCACGTCTTTGACCACACTATTAGTTTTAACATATCGCAATAACCAACAATGTATAATAAAGAAAAAAGCGGTGCGACATCACATGTCACACCGCTTTTTATGTGTTTATAAATACCGATTAAACGGTAATGCGGATGGGCTATTTTGCAAGGACAGGGCGAACCATATATGTTGACGTTGTATAGTTTGTACCTTCATAGATCATAATATCTAATACATTTCCTTCACTTTCAGCAACCCAAAAGAAAAAGTTCCATGTCATTGAATTATTTTTATCTGTAGAGGTTAAATAACTCCATTGACCACCTTTGGTACCAAGGTTACCTTCACCATGTAAGAATATTTTATTATTTGTATATCCATGTTGAACACCGGTAAACTCAATACCATAACTGCCATTTGATTGCTTATAAACAGCACTTACATTTTCTTTATTTACAGCATATCCATTATACAAAGGAGCAAGTTCTTCTCCCTTCGGTGTGCGCCAATTCTTACCCCATACATACGCATCACCAGTCTTGCAAGCTTCGATAAAAGTCAACTTCTCTGCCACATTCTCTGTTGCGAACTTCGGTCCACCGGGCCACAACTGCACCCACTCAATTGTCTTGCCTAAGCTATTGGCAGCAGAGCCTGTTGTCTTGTCTGTAAACAGAGTATAGTACTTGCCAGCTTTAAGACCTTCGGCCTTAGTTGTCTTCATGGGTTTATCGCCGTTATACACAGAAATCTTCACGCCTGCCGGCACTACTACGTAGTACACACCGGCATCGTTCGCCTTGAGCAGCGACACCTTTGTGTCGTTTGTCTGCACGTCGAAGTCTGCCGAGTTCTTCTTAGCAGTAAGACCTGATACGTAGCCTTCAGCGGTCTGCACGCTGATGTCAAGGCTCTCGCCCTTATTCACGCCCACGATACACAGCACAGCTGCCTTCGCCTTCATCGTTACGGTCAAGCCGTCAGAGCCGGTTGTAGGTGTCGCAGTAACACCAGCCAATGCGTACTTAGTGGCAACATCTGCGAAGTCGCCCGACTGATTGGCCAGCTCGATTGTCTCGCCGGGGAAGTAAGCATACCAGTTGGCAGCATCAGTAGTCTGCAGGGCATCGGTGCTTTCGAATACGGTACCGTTATTCTTAAAAGTGTAGTAGCTCTCCACCTCATTATTACCTACCTTCACCATGTCGCCCGTAGCAAAGGCGAACTTCCATTTGCCCTCGTTGTCGGTGATTGTGGCACGGGTGTCGGTGTTCTCAACATTAGCCTTGAGCACCATTCCACGCTTTACGACTGGCTCGGTGGTGTCGTCGCTGCTGCACGCAGCAAGCACCATTGTAGCCAGCATAAATACTGAATACAATATCTTCTTCATGTTGATTGATTGTTTTTCTGTGTTGATACAAATAAAAGTATTACTCCCAAACGTCGTCGTTGTCACCGCTTGTCAGCTCCTCGCTCTCTCTGTCTAAGCTGAAGCCCGACTTTTCGCTCGGTACTTTGTGTTCGCCACTGCCTGCAAGTATGGCTGTGGTCTCTACCTCGTAGATAGTGATGCGAGGCTGCTCATAGCTACCTTTCTTCATAATCTCTTCTTTTTTAAATCCCAGTAATTTTATTATGCAGTTTATACTAAAAAATAAGAAGTTATCCACGTATGCCGTAATGTCCTACGGCTCTGTAATTCTGCAAAGTTAAACATAAAAATTGAAATAATAACAAATTATTCATCAAAATGTTACTTTTTACACATTTATTGACATAAATATAGTATCTTTGCACCTATATACACACATTTTTTCAAGTGAAATATCTCAACCGCATACTTATGCTCCTGCGTTCGAAACACATAACGCTCAGTGCGTTGCAACGCTTCCGGCTCGGTGCTTGCGCCGTGCTGTGCGTGTGGCTGCTCGCCGCCTGTTCGTTAGAGCCTGTCGACGACACGCCCACTGACAGCAAACCCACCGCCAACGCCGACCGCCTGCTGATTCTCTGCGAGGGTCTGTGGGGCATGAACAACGCGTCGCTCTCGCTGCTCGACCACGGCGTGCTCACCAACCACTGGTTCCGGCAGCAGAACCCTGGCGAGCGACTCGGCGACACGGCTAACGACATTCTGCAGGTGAACGACACGCTGATAGCCATCTCCGTAAACTGGTCGAACATAGTGCAGTACATACGTCCCGACGGCACCGCCATCGCTGCCACGGAGAACATACCGAACAACCGACGCATGGCTACCGACCACCGCGGCTACCTCTACGTAACGTCGTACGCCGACCACGGATATGTGGCGAAGATAGACCTCACGACGAAGCTCGTGGTCGACACCTGCCACGTGGGCTACGAGCCGGAGGGCATCGCCTACTACGACGGACGGCTCTACGTAGCCAACACGGGCGGCTACTCCACACAGACGCAGGACCACGGCTACGAGCAGACCATATCGGTGGTCGACGCGCAGACCATGCGCGAGCTGCGACGCATCGACACGGGCTGCAAGAACCTGTACGGCAAGGTGGCGCAGTGGCGCGAGTGGCTCTGCATCAATGCTGCGGGCGACATGTACAACACGCCGCCGCACACCGTGGTGCTGAACATGGCATCGGAGGAGTTCCGCGTCTTCGACTTCCCGTCGACGTATTGCTGCGCTGCGCAGGGCAGGTTCTACTGTCTTGGCTCTGCCTACTCGCACCTCACGGGCGAGTACGCCTTCTCCACGCACACCATCGCTCTGCCGTCGCTCTCTGCCTCCGAGGGTCTCGCCGGCTACGCTGCTGCCGACTCCGTGATAGCTGCCATGCAGTCGCCCTACGCGCTGTACATATCGCCCCGCTCCGCCCACATGTACGCATCGGATGCCCGCGCCTACGCCACCAACGGCTATGTCTACGAGTTCAGCCCCACCGGCACACTGCTCAACCGCTACCTGCTGCGCGGCGTGAACCCCTCTGCCTTCGTGGCACTGTAGGAGGGTATGGCATCCCTGCCATACCCACGCAGCCAGAATAATTCTCCCACAGATTGCACAGATTCTCACAGATCCACTGGGGGCGTGGAAGGTCCCACAGAACACACAGAATTCACAGAATTCCAAACACAAACCATCTGTGAGAATCTGTGAAATCTGTGGGAGAACATCCTCTGCAAGTCTATTCTGTAGGAGGGTAGAAAATAATCCTCCCACAGATTGCACAGATTTACACAGATTCACTGGGGCGTGGGAAGTCCCACAGAACACACAGAATTCACAGAACTCCAAAAACACAACATCTGTGAGAATCTGTGAAATCTGTGGGAGAACTCTACGCAAGCAAACTTAGAGTGGGTTCCGTGGGAGGAATGTCAGAGGGCGGCGTGGGTATGGCAGGATGCCATACCCTCCTACAAAAACTCCCACAGATTGAACAGATGTGCACAGATTAGGAGCCAATAACGCAACCTAAAGATCTGTGGGCATCTGTGAAATCTGTGGGAGAACATCCTCTGCCAGTCTATTCTGTGAATTCCGTGAAATCTGTGGGAGAACATCCTCTACCAGTCTATTCTGTGAATTCGGTGAATTCTGTGGGAGGACATCCTCTGCAAGTCTGTTCTGTGAATTCCGTGAATTCTGTGGGAGGACACCCTCTGCCAGTCTATTCTGTGAATTCCGTGAATTCTGTGGGAGGACAAAATATTCCCACGGAACACACAGAACACACAGAACAATTTGCTTGGTTGGTGCAGCAGAGACTGCTGCACCCCCTTAAAAAACAAGAATATGAAAACAACAATGATACTCCTCGCCGCGCCCTTGCTGGCAGCGGCACAGACAACACAACACGTGAAGGTGCTCGAATACTGCCCTGCACCAGGTCAGTTCGTGGGCAAGCTGCCCACCATCGACGCCACGATGAGCGAAGCCGACCGACTGCAGGCGTGCGAAGCACAACTCGCTGACCAGCTACCCATATCGCTCGGAGCCTTCGGCGGCTACATCACCTTCGGCTTCACAGAACCGATAGCCAACACACGCGGCTCTGACCTAAGCATCCTCGGCAACGCCTACTACGCTGCTGCTGACCCCGTGTACGGTGCAGCCACCATCGGCGGATCGATAGAGCCGGGCATCGTGTACGCCGGCGTGGGCACATCGCCCGAGACAGCCGAGTGGTACGAGCTGGCAGGGTCGGAGTACTACACCACCGCCACGCAGAACGTCACCATCACCTACCAGCGACCCGACGCCGAGCAAGGCGAACACACGCAGCCCTACTCCGTGTACGACCGCTACATACCGTTCCGCGCCGAGTGGACCGACCGCAACGGCACAGAGCGCGACACCGTGGGCTACATGATGAAGCTGACGTTCCACACACAGTCGTACTACCCCACGTGGATAGATGCCGACAGGCTGACATTCCGTGGCTCGCGACTGCCCGACAACACCATCAACCGCGGCGGCGACGGAACGGACAGCGACAATCCGCAGAACTGGATCAGCTACCGCTACGCTGCCGATGCGTATGGCTACGCCGATGCGGCACCGACGGACGACAAGATGTACAACACGTTCGACCTCGACTGGGCGGTAGACGGCAACGGCAATCCGGTGAAGCTGACACACGCCGACTTCATACGTGTGCAGACCGGTGTGCTGCAGATGTGCGGATGGATAGGCGAGCAGTCGACAGAGGTGTGCTCGGTAGAGAACCTCCACTTGCGCGAGGGCTACGACGACAACCCCATCGTCATCACACCACGACAACGCCCTACTGCCATCAACCACACAACCGCAGACGGCAACCGCCACGAGGTGGCACGCTACACCGTAGACGGACAACGCATCTCGACACCAAAGAAGGGCGTGAACATCGTGCGCTACAGCGACGGAACAGTCAAAAAAATAGTGGTACTATAGGGGGTGCACTTGTCTCAAGTGCACCAACAGAGCAGAAATGCACCGTTTAATTTGTTGGTGCAGCAGAGACTGCTGCACCCCCTGGAGATAGCATCGTTTGCTTTGTTGGTGCAGCAGAGACTGCTGCACCCCCTGAGAAATGCACCGTTTGCTTAGTTGGTGCAGCAGAGACTGCTGCACCCCCTGAGAAAGCGCACTATATATCAAATTTTTAAGACGCAAACACACATATATATAAAGTAAAAGTCGTAACTTTGCATAAAAACAGTATAAAAACAATGGAATATAACTTCAGAGAAATAGAAAAGAGATGGCAGAGCCAGTGGGTGAAGGACAAGACTTACCACACCACCGAGGACTCTGCAAAGGAGAAGTTCTACGTACTCAACATGTTCCCATACCCGTCGGGAGCCGGTCTGCACGTAGGCCATCCGCTTGGCTATATCGCATCGGACATCTACGCACGCTACAAGCGTTTGAAGGGCTTCAACGTGCTCAACCCTATGGGCTACGACGCATACGGACTGCCGGCTGAGCAGTATGCTATACAGACCGGTCAGCACCCTGAGGTGACTACCGTGGCTAACATCGCACGCTATCGTCAGCAGCTCGACAACATCGGCTTCTCGTTCGACTGGGACCGCGAGATACGCACCTGCGACCCGAAGTACTACCACTGGACTCAGTGGGCGTTCGAGAAGATGTTCGGCTCGTTCTTCTGCAACTCTTGCCAGAAGGCAGAGCCGATAGAGAAGCTCGTGGAGCACTTCAACGAGAAGGGCACCGAGGGACTGAACGTTGCCGAGAGCGAGCATCTGGAGTTCACAGCCGACGAATGGCGTGCCATGAGCGACGTGGAGAAGCAGAAGACGCTCATGAACTACCGCATAGCTTACCTCGGCGAGACGATGGTGAACTGGTGCGCCGGTCTGGGCACCGTGCTTGCCAACGACGAGGTGGTGAACGGCGTGAGCGAGCGTGGCGGCTTCCCTGTCGTACAGAAGAAGATGCAGCAGTGGTGTCTGCGCACATCGGCTTACTCGCAGCGCCTGCTCGACGGTCTCGACACCGTCGACTGGAGCGACTCTATCAAGGAGACGCAGAAGAACTGGATAGGCAGAAGTGAAGGCACAGAGATGCAGTTCAGAATAGCCCCCTCCAACTCCCCCGTCGGGGGAGAGCTCGAGGCTGCTTGGAACAAGTTCAAGACCGCTCACCCATTCAACTACGACATTCTTAAAGAGAACGCCAAAGAAAACCGCAAGCATCAGACTGAAGCAGAAGCAGCTCTTTGGGAGTCTTTACGCGCCAACCAATTGGGCGAGAAATTCAGAAGACAACACATCATCGGTGACTTTATAGTTGATTTCGTAGCACTGAACAGCAAGCTCGTCATCGAGGTTGACGGAGCTTACCATAACAATGCAGAACAAATGGAAGCAGACAAACTACGTTCTGACTTCCTTAACGAAGCAGGTTTCAAAGTGTTGCGCTTTACAAACGAGCAGGTTCTGCAAGATACAGACAACACCATTAAAGAAATAAAGGCTAACCTCAAGACCCTCTCCCCGACGGGGAGAGACGGAGAGGGGCTGTTCACTATCTTCACAACTCGCGCCGACACTATCTTCGGCGTTACGTTCATGGTGCTGGCGCCGGAGAGCGAACTCGTGGAGCAGCTCACCACCGCAGAGCATAAGGCTGAGGTGGACGAGTACTTAGCGTACGTGAAGAAGCGCACAGAGCTCGACCGCATGGCAAACCGCAACGTGACTGGCGTGTTCAGCGGCTCGTATGCCGTGAACCCGTTCACCGGCGAGAACATTCCTATCTGGATCTCAGAATACGTGCTTGCAGGCTACGGCACAGGAGCCATCATGGCTGTTCCGGCGCACGACTCGCGCGACTATGCCTTCGCCAAGCACTTCAACCTGCCTATCATTCCGCTCATCGAGGGTGCTGACGTGTCGGAGGAGAGCTTCGACGCAAAGGAGGGCACCGTGTGCAACTCGCCTGCTGCAGGCAAGGAGACATTGGACGGCTTCTCACTCAACGGACTGAGCGTGAAGGAGGCTATAGCAAAGACAAAGCAGTTCGTGACGGAGAAGGGCATGGGCCGCGTGAAGGTGAACTACCGTCTGCGCGACGCTATCTTCTCGCGCCAACGCTACTGGGGCGAGCCGTTCCCGGTTTACTACAAGGACGGTATGCCGCAGATGGTGCCGGAGGACTGCCTGCCGCTGCTGCTGCCCGAGATTGAGACATACAAGCCTACAGAAACCGGCGAGCCGCCGTTGGGACGCGCCAAGATGTGGGCGTGGGACGTGGAGAAACGCCAGGTGGTAGACAAGGCACTTGTGGACAACAAGACCGTCTTCCCACTCGAGCTGAACACTATGCCGGGCTTCGCCGGCTCGTCGGCTTACTATCTGCGCTATATGGATCCGCACAACGACACATGCCTCGTGGGCAAGGATGCCGACAACTACTGGCAGAACGTAGACCTCTACGTAGGAGGCTGCGAGCACGCTACGGGTCACCTCATCTACTCGCGCTTCTGGAACAAGTTCCTCTTCGACCTCGGTGTGTCGTGCAAGGAGGAACCGTATCAGAAACTCGTCAACCAGGGCATGATTCAGGGTCGCTCCAACTTCGTGTACCGCGTAAACTCGGACGACCACTCTAAAGCCCCCGTCTTCGTATCGTACAACCTGCGCAAGGACTACGACGTAACACCGATACACGTAGACGTGAACATCGTGAGTGCCGACGTGCTCGACATCGAGGCGTTCAAGGCATGGCGACCGGAGTATGCCAACGCCGAGTTCATACTGGAGGACGGCAAGTATATCTGCGGCTGGGCTGTAGAGAAGATGTCGAAGTCGATGTTCAACGTCGTCAACCCCGACATGATCGTAGAGAAGTACGGCGCCGACACACTGCGTCTGTACGAGATGTTCCTCGGTCCGGTAGAGGCAAGCAAGCCTTGGGACACCAACGGCATCGACGGCTGCTTCCGCTTCCTCAAGAAGTTCTGGGCACTGTTCTACGAGAACCGCACCGACGAGTTCCTGCCGACAGACGTAGAGCCTACAGCCGACAACCTCAAGAGCCTGCACAAGCTCATCAAGAAGGTGACAGAGGACATCGAGAACTTCTCGTACAACACCTCTATCTCGGCATTTATGATTGCCGTGGGCGAGCTGGCACAGCAGAAGTGCCGCGCAAAGCAGGTGCTCGAGCAGCTCGTTGTGCTCATCGCGCCGTTCGCTCCGCACATCGCAGAGGAACTGTGGCACGCCTTAGGCAACGCTACAACCGTATGCGACGCAGCATGGCCTGTGTTCAACCCGCAGTATCTCGTAGAGAGCGAGGTGCAGCTCACAGTGTCGTTCAACGGCAAGGCACGCTTCCAGAAGAAGTTCGCAGCCGATGCCACCAACGACGAGATTCAGGCTGCAGTGCTCGCCGACGAGCAGAGCGCGAAATACCTCGACGGAAAGACAGTCGTGAAGGTGATTGTCGTACCTAAGAAGATCGTGAATGTCGTTATAAAGTAATACGGACGACTCCTTTTTCTTATATACATTAAAATAATAATGTAATAACTGTAACTCCTATGATGATCGACCGCAAAATTATCTGGCAAGAAGCGAAGGACTATTTTAACATCACTCTCGGGTTAATGTTGTACACCTTCGGGTTCACCGTATTCCTGCTGCCTTACGAAATCGTAACCGGAGGCATCGCAGGTATCGGAGCCATCGTATTCTATGCCACAAAATTTCCAGTGCAATGGACATTTTTCATAATTAATGCTGTGCTCATCGTGGCAGCACTGAAGGAGCTTGGAATAAAGTTCCTTGCCAAAACCATCTATGCCACGATAGTCATAACCGTGATGCTCGACCTGGCGCAGAAGATAGTGGAGATGCCCGACGGCACCTTCTACAAGCTTATGGGCGAGGGCAACGACTTCATGTCGCTCATCATAGGATGTATGCTAACCGGCACGTCACTGGCAATAGTGTTCTTGAACAACGGCAGCACGGGTGGAACAGACATCATCGCTGCCGTAGTGAACAAACACTATAATGTATCGCTCGGCAAGGGTCTCATCATGGTCGACCTCGTCATCATCGGTAGTTGTCTCGCCATCGACTCTTTCGGTCCGTTCCCACAACGCTGCCAGATGGTAGTGTTCGGTCTGTGTACGATGGTCATCGAGTGTACCATGCTCGACTACGTGATGAGTGTCCAACGCCAATCGGTGCAGTTCTTCATATTCTCGCACAAGTATCAGGAGATAGCCAGTGCCATAACGAAGAAGACCGACCACACACTGACCATTCTCGACGGTCACGGCTGGTACACGGGCAAGGAGATGAAGGTGATCTGTCTGCTCGCCAAGAAGAGCGAGTCGGTGCTCATCTTCCGCCTCATCAAGATGATTGACCCGCGCGCCTTCGTGTCGCAGAGCAGCGTCATCGGTGTGTACGGCGAGGGATTCGACCAGATAAAGGTTAAGGTAAAGAAGGAAAAGGAAAGCCCCTCCCAACCCTCCCCGTCGGGGAGGGCTTAGGAAGTAGTCAACAATGGCTTAGGAAGGCCTAAGAAGGCTTAGAAAGGCTTATTAAAAAAACAACAATGAACAATCCACAGCAATCATACACCCTCCCCGACGGGGAGGGACGGGGTGGGGCTATCGTCTTCGCCACCAACAACAAGCACAAGCTCTCGGAGATACGCGCCATACTCGGCGACCGCTTCGAGGTGCTCTCACTCGAAGACATCAACTGCCACGCCGACATACCCGAGACAGCCAACACGCTTGAGGGCAACGCCATTCAGAAGGCGCGCTACGTAGTGGACAACTACGGTTACGACTGCTTCGCCGACGACACGGGACTCGAAGTGCCGGAGCTTGGAGGCGAACCGGGCGTCCACTCGGCACGCTACGCTGAGGGCACCGACCACAACTCGGAAGCCAACATGCAGAAACTGCTCGCACGCTTGGGCGACAGCAACGACCGCCGTGCGCAGTTCCGCACCGTGATAGCTCTCGCACGCCGCAGCGACGTAGCCGACTACACGCTCTTCGAGGGCATCGTGCACGGCACCATATCGCGCGAGAAGCAGGGCACAGAGGGCTTCGGCTACGACCCCATCTTCGTGCCGGAGGGCTACAACGAGTCGTTCGCACAGCTCGGCATGGACATCAAGAATGGCATTTCGCACCGCGCACGCGCCGTTGCAAAACTCGCTGAGTACCTCAAGTAAACAGTTTATCAGAACAAGAAGTATTTAAGGGGATACCTTTTACTTGGTTGGTACACTTTACTTGCTTGGTTGGTACACTTTACTTTGCATGCTTTTACTTGGTTGGTGCACTTCTTGCTCTGGCAAGCGGCAAAGCCGAGCGGGGACAAGTGCACCCCCTAAAGATTGCTAAAACAAAAACGGAGACTCTTTCGAGTCTCCGTTTTTGTTATCATAGGCGGATTCGAACCACCACAATTTTTCCTTTATCGGGATTGCGCAAACTATCTTGTAGCAATATAAACAAAAAAGGAGACCCTAAAAGAGTCTCCTTAAACGTTGTCCTAGGCGGATTCGAACCACCACAATTTTTCCTTTATCGGGATTGCGCAAGCTATCTTGTAGCAATATAAACAAAAACGGAGACTCGAAAGAGCCTCCGTTTAAGTTGTCCTAGGCGGATTCGAACCACCACAAACAGAACCAAAACCTGTTGTGCTACCATTACACCATAGGACAATGTGACTGCAAAGATACGCATTTTTGTAAAAACAGCCAAACGAATTGGCTGTTTTTTTATTTATATGTGGCAAGACGAACTCTGCGCCTTGCCACATAAATTCTAAGAAACTATCGTTATAAGCAGTTCAACACATTTACTTCACTGTGACGAGGTAATAGTTCTTCTTGCCACGCTGCACGAGCAGATACTTGCCGTCGATGAGGTCGTCGGCAGTAACCACCTGGTCGAACGCGCCGAGCTTCTCCTTGTTGAGCGATACGCCGCCACCCTGCACGAGCTTGCGCATCTCGCCCTTAGAGTTGAAGATCTTCACGTCGTCGCGTGTGAAGAGGTCTACAGCCGGCTGTCCGAGCTGATCCTTCGGCAACTGGAAGTGGGGCACGCCTTCGAAGATAGAGAGCAGTGTAGCCTCGTCGAACTTCTGGAGAGTCTCCTTTGTGCCCTTGCCGAAGAGGATGTTAGAAGCCTCCTGAGCGGTCTCGAGGTCCTCACGTGAGTGAACCATTGTTGTCACCTCCTCAGCCAGACGCTTCTGCAGAACGCGGCGTCCCGGATCCTCATTGTGCTCGGCTATGAGCGCATCGATTGTTTCCTTGTCGAGGTCGGTGAATATCTTGATGTACTTCTCAGCCTCTGCGTCGCTGACGTTGAGCCAGAACTGGTAGAAAGCATACGGAGTGGTGCGAGCCGGGTCGAGCCAGACGTTGCCGCTCTCGGTCTTGCCGAACTTCTTGCCGTCGCTCTTGGTGATGAGTGGGCAGGTGAGACAGTAGCATTCTGCGTCGTTGCCGAGTGTGCGGTGTATAAGCTCTGTGCCGGTGGTCATGTTGCCCCACTGGTCGTTGCCGCCGAGCTGCAGGCGCACGCCGTACTTCTGATACTGGTATAGGAAGTCGTAGCCCTGGAGCAGCTGGTATGTGAACTCTGTGAACGAAAGACCGTCGCGAGCCTCGCCGTTGAGACGCTTCTGCACGCTGTCCTTAGCCATCATGTAGTTGACGGTGATGTGCTTGCCCACCTCGCGAGCGAAGTCGAGGAAGGTAAAGTCCTTCATCCAGTCGTAGTTGTTGACGAGCTCAGCCTTGTTAGGCTCTGTACCGTCGAAGTCGAGGAACTTAGACACCTGCTTCTTGATAGCCTCCTGGTTGTGGTAGAGGGTAGCAGCGTCGAGCAGGTTGCGCTCCTGGCTCTTGCCAGAGGGGTCGCCAATCATACCGGTAGCACCGCCCACGAGCAGGTAGGGCTTGTGACCGCAACGCTGCAGGTGGCGCAGCATCATGATACCACAGAGGTGACCGATGTGGAGAGAGTCGGCTGTAGGGTCGGTGCCCAGATACGCAGACACCATGTTGGCATTGAGATACTCCTCAGTGCCGGGCATAATCTGCGCGAGCATACCGCGCCAGCGCAGTTCTTCAACGAAATTCTTTGTCATTATTATTGTTGTTTTTTTTGATGATTGCTATTTTAGGGTGGCGTTTAAGCCGCCTTTAGGATGGCGTTTAAGCCGAACTAAGCCTCTTTAAGCCTTTCTAAGCCTTGGGAAGGACTTGTTGCTAAGCCTTTCTAAGTCTTGGAGGACTATTCTTAAGCCCTTCTAAGCCGCTAACTAAGCCCTCCCCGACGGGGAGGGTTGGGAGGGGCTGTTGGGGGCTCTTTAGGGTACGGGGTCGTAGCCTGAGCCTCCCCACGGGTTGCAGCGGAGGATGCGCCAGACGGCGAGTGCCATGCCTTTGAAGAAACCATGCTTCTGCAGTGCCTGACGGGCGTACTCGGAGCAGGTGGGTGTGAAGCGGCACGAAGGGGGCGTGTATGGCGTGATGCACACCTGATAGAACCGTATGGGCAGGATGGCAAGCCATACTAAAGCGCGTGAGACGTAGTGGGCGCAGCGTGAGATATAGCTTGATATTTTCATTGCTGATTTGTTTCTTCGTCCGCCTGCTTGCCTATTTTCTCTGCTATGCGTTGCAGCAGATTTGCTATCTTGCGCTCCACTTCCTCGTAGCTGCGCAGGTTGCCGTCGGTCCATATAAAGCATAGCGAGAGTGCCTTGCGTTGCTCTTCGGCTTCGAGGGTGTCGATTAACACCTGCTTGTTGCGACGGTATGCTTCGCGTACGAGACGCTTCACGTGGTTGCGCTTCACGGCGCGCTTGAAGTAGCGTTTGGGCACGCTCACCATCATCTTTGCGAGCGGTTCGTGTGCGTCGGCATCCTCTGTCATAAACACCACACGCAGCGGGAAGGCAGACATCGACTTGGCTCCTCCTCCTTTGAAGAGGCGGTCGATGAGCTTCTTGCTGTTTATGCGCTCACTCTTTGAGAGCTGTTGTGATGATGTCATAAGGTGGTGTTATGTTGTTGTGGTGAGATGGTGAGATTTGATGGTGAGATGGTGTTGTGGTGAGATGGTGAGATTTGATGTTGAGGTGTTGTTGTGATGAGATGGTGAGATTTGTCTATACCTCTAAAAGGTAATGTCAACATCTCAACACAACAACCTCCTATCACCATCTCACCATCTCAACCCAACAACCTACTTATTATTCTCAAGATAGTAGCGGAGTGCGCTTGTCATCGACGGGTGTTCCTTTGTAGGAGCCTCGAGGTCGAGTCGGTAGCCTGCGTCGGTTACAGCCTTTGCTGTGGCAGGTCCGAAGGTGGCGATGCGCACATCGTTCTGCTCGAAGCTTGGGAAGTTCTTCGTGAACGACTTGATGCCCGACGGACTGAAAAAGACGAGCATGTTGCAGTCGAACTGAGCTGCCTCCTCTTCGGTGAAGTCGTTGCTCACGGTGCGATACATTACGCACTCGGTGTGTATTAGCTTCTTCGAGTCGAGCAGTTCTTTAACGTCGCCGTTGTGTACGCTGCTCAGTGGCACAAGATACTTCTCGTTCTTGTGCTTCACCATTGTGGGGATGAGCGAGTCGAGCTTGCCGGTATTGCCGAAGAACACCTTGCGTTTGCGATACTGCACATACTTCTGTATGTAGAGCGCGATTGTCTCCGTAACGCAGAAGTACTTCATATCCTCGGGGATGGTGATGCGCATCTCCTTAGCGAGTGTGAAGTAGTTGTCGATAGCGTGACGCGATGTGAACACTACGGCTGTGAAGTCGAGAAGACCGATCTTCTGCTGTCTGAATTCTTTGGGGCTGAGTCCTTCTACTTTGATGAATGGGCGAAAGACGAGTTCTACGCCGAAGTCCTTTGCGATGTCGAAATATGGCGACTTCTCGCTTGATGGTTCAGGCTGTGATATCAGAATCTTCTTTATCTTTTTCATATTGAAGCTTTATATGTATATTCTTTATTCAGAGGGGTGCCGTCGCTATTGTCTTAGAAATTCACTTTCAAGCAGTTGACTATCGTTGTCAGCGTACCTAAGAGAACTGCGAGAGGTGTCAGCTCAAGCGTGCAAAAGTACAAAAAATTTTGCAGAAAACCGCCCCTATGTCTAAAAAAGATGATGTAAGACTTGTAAAGGGAGAGCAACTTGAAGAGCGTTATCACGAGGAATGTGCACACGAGTGTTGTGCGCACTGGCATCTTGAAGTAGGCATTGAGCATTACGACGGGGAAGAGGCACACGCCTTCCATGGCGAGGAAGAAGAGGTAGGACTTCATCCAGAACTCGTTGTTGCGCTTGTCGAAGAACACCCATCCCACGAGCCAGTAGAGCATTGTCTTGACGAGCATATAGCCAAGCATCGTCAGCGAGAGTATGCCTATCACCTGATACTGGTCGACGAGGAACGTGTCGGCAACATAGAGTTGCGTATAGAAGAAGTAGACCAATCCTAACAACAAGCAGCTCTGCAACACGAGGAAGAACTGGAAGCGCAACTCCTCGGAGGTCTCCGTCACGGTGGTCATATTCTCGCTCACTGGCGGGCGGAAGAACTCCTTCGCCTGGCGCAGTATGAAGCGTCGCGACTTGGTGTAGGCTATCAGTGCGATGCAGAAGCAGAATAATAACAGAAGCGTGATGAGGTTGTCGCGTGCGATGCTGTAGGGCACAGGGTCGCCTGCCACACCGGTGCGTCCGCCGAAGAGGTCGGGGTTGAAGTAGGGTTTACCTGTGAAGTACGACTCGCGGTAGTACTGTGGTAGGTTGATATCGCGCCAGGAGTGTCCGCGTGTGTGTCCGGGCAGATGCAGCGTGTCGGGCTGCTGACTCCATGTTATCTCCGATGGGCGTATGTGTGCCTGGATAGCGGAGTCCTGCTGGGCAGGCGTAGCGTTCTTGGGCAGCCAGCTGAGCACCTCTGCCGGCGTTGGCTGCCAGTGCTTGCGCACGGGCTGAGCGCCGACGGGCAGTCCGTCTGCTCCAAGAACTATCTCCTCTGTGTGTATGGAGTCGGTTGTGGTCATTGTCTTTATTTTTTGTTGAGGTGGTGTTGTGGTGAGATGGTGAGAGTTGTCTATACCTATAAAAGGTAATGTCACCATCTCACCATCTCACCACAACACCATATCACTACTCTTTAGATTCCGAACTCCTTGCGGATATCATCTACGCGGTCGAGTTTCTCCCATGTGAAGAGCTCCACCTTCATCACCTTTGTCTCGTGATAGCGCGATGTGAATGTCTTCTCCACCACCTCGCACTTGCGGCCCATGTGTCCGTAGGCAGCTGTCTCGCGATAGATAGGCTGGCGGAGCTTGAGTGTGCGCTCGATGGCTTTCGGGCGAAGGTCGAAGAGTTTCTCTATCTTCTGTGCTATCTCGCCGTCGCTCATCTGCACGCGGCTGCGACCGTATGTGTTCACGTAGATGTTCACGGGCTTAGCAACACCGATGGCGTAGCTCACCTGCACGAGCATCTCGTCGGCAACACCTGCTGCCACCATGTTCTTGGCGATATAGCGTGCTGCGTAGGCTGCCGAGCGGTCTACCTTAGATGGGTCCTTGCCAGAGAAGGCTCCACCGCCATGTGCGCCCTTACCGCCGTATGTGTCGACGATAATCTTGCGACCGGTGAGACCGGTGTCGCCGTGCGGTCCGCCGATTACGAACTTGCCTGTAGGGTTTACGAAGTACTTTATGTCGTCGCCGAAGAGTGCGAGCACCTTCTCGCTGTGTATCTCTGCCTTCACGCGCGGCATGAGTATGTTGAGCACGTCGTCCTTTATCTTTGCAAGCATACGCTCGTCGTCAGAGTCGAACTCGTCGTGCTGTGTAGACACAACGATGGTGTCGATGCGCTGTGGTATGCCTTCCTCCGAATACTCTACGGTTACCTGGCTCTTCGAGTCGGGGCGCAAGTATGTCATCTGCTTGCCCTCCTTGCGTATGTCAGCGAGCACGCGCATGATGAGCTGTGCGATGGCGAGCGTTACGGGCATATAGTTCTCGGTCTCGTTAGTGGCGTAGCCGAACATCATGCCCTGGTCGCCAGCACCCTGCTCCTCCTCGTCGGCACGCGACACACCGCGGTTGATATCGTCCGACTGCTCGTGGATGGCTGTGAGCACACCGCATGAGTTGCCGTCGAACTGATAATCCGACTTGTTATAGCCAATCTGGTTGATTGTCTTGCGTGCGATAGTCTGCAGGTCGATGTACACGTTAGAGCGCACCTCACCCATGATTACTACCTGACCGGTTGTCACGAACGACTCGATGGCGCAGTGAGCGTGGTCGTCGTAAGCGAGGAACTGATCTACTAAAGCGTCTGAAATCTGGTCAGCCACCTTGTCTGGATGGCCTTCTGAAACTGATTCTGAAGAAAAAAGATAATTCATTTTTCCAATTTTTAAATTTAAATAAGTGGAAAAACACCAAATTACCGCTGTCTAACCGTCGTTATCCTTTATACGTTTCGCGTTCTTACATTCGCGGTTAGCTTTGCAGTTTTAGCATTTTTTTGTGTGGTTGCAAGCAGCCAAATTCTTCCACAGGGTTATACATGTTTATTTTCGGGTGCAAAGGTACTGCTATTTTTTGAGAGAGCGAAATAAAAACATGTAAAGTATTCAGTTTTTGTCTTTTTTTATTGCCACGCTACGACAACATTGTTGTCCTGCTACGGCAATAAAGTTTCGGTAGCGGGACAACAATGTTGCCGTAGCGTGGCAATATCAGGGGGGTAATTCCTTCGATTATTAAAGTATTCTGCCGCGAATAGAGAACTTCATAACTGGGTAGACTTTAAGCCAGTCCATAACCTTCGCAATGTCGTCCTTTGTTTCTTCGTCAACAGCGTCAGTAACCTGTTTGTTCTCAAGTACGTTGTCGATATCGCCAGCATATACCTTTGGTTTGCCCTGGAACTGAGCACCCAACTCGAAGCGGAAACCGATGCGTCTCTTCGGGATAAGGCGACCAAAACCAAGTCCGAGGTACGGACGAACCTTCTTTACCTTTACACCGCCCTTGATATTACCATTCTCATCAAACGGAATGTCATAATCGCCGATGTTGATACCATAGTCCTTAATTGCAGGACCATATTCTTCTACCTTTTCACTATGACCCTTAATTGACATCAAATCAGAGCCACCGAACGACAGACCTGCCGTAACAAAGAAGTTGCCTCTATTGCCGAAAGGATACACATCGAACTTCAAGTCGGCATAGGTTCTGCCGAACTTAGCGTCAAGGCGCACTTTATCTTCAATAGTCTGCTCGCCAGCAAGCGGAGTCTCGCCAACGTACTCCACGGCAATATTTTCGTGGAACTTGATGTTCGGGAAGATGTTTAAACCTGCGCGTACCTGCACGTATTGTGTCAATGGTATAGCCACATCGAAGCCGAGACCTTCCGTACCATATCCTACACCTACGCCTATGCGATTTGCCAAACCGAATTTATTCTTTTTCTTTGCTGGCTCTTCCTGTGCCGAAACAGTAGTCACAGCAAACAAAGCAAGAATACCTAATGCTAATGTTTTTAGAGATAAGTTCTTCATACACTTGTTAGTTTTTTGTTTATATGCTGCAAATGTAGTAAAATATTTCACATGAAACAACTTTTATATAACTTTTTTAAACATTATGACCAATTTTCTTGTTTTTGTTAAATATCTTACATATATCGTATCTGCTGAATTGTGTATTCTTTAAAATAGTTGTAACTTCGCATTACGATAACAACATGCTTAACAATTCAATAGGTACACACATTATTTATATATGAAATCAGACAAGAAGAAAGATGCATTACTCTCGATGATACGCCTGGGTAAGCCTATGACACTCGGCGAGCAGGCTCGATTGGTAATGTTTCTCGCCACACCGGCTATACTTGCGCAACTCACGACGACGATGATGCAATATATTGACGCATCGATGGTGGGCAGTATGGGTGCGGAGGCATCGGCTTCTATCGGACTCATGGAGACCACTATGTGGCTGCTGGGCAGCATCTGCTCGGCTACGGCAGCCGGCTTCTACGTTCAGGTGAGCCATCAGTTGGGCTCCAACGACCCTGCACGTGCTCGCAGCACGCTGCGTCAGGGCATCATGTCGGTGCTCGTGGTGAGCGCGTTGCTCGGATTAGTGTCGCTGGCGGTGAGTCCGTTTCTGCCTACATGGCTCGGTGGCAACAGCCATATAACCCCCACCGCCTCTGCCTACTTTGCCATTGTAGCCACGGCTCTGCCCATCTTCCAATTTTCGATATTCGGAGCCGGAATGCTCCGCAGTTCGGGCAATATGGTCGTGCCGAGCGTGATGAGCGTGGTGATGATGTCGCTCGACGTGGTGTTCAACTTCTTCCTCATCTTCCCCACCCGACCCGTGGAGTTGTTCGGCACACAGATAATGATGCCCGGCATGGGCTTAGGCGTGGTGGGCGCAGCAATAGGCACGGTGTCGGCTGAGTTAGTGGCAGCCTCCATAACGATGTACATTCTCTGCTTCCGCTCCAAAGAGCTGTCGCTACGCATCGACACGGGACGCTTTCTGCCTACATGGGGCGTGGTGAAGCGCGCGCTGCACATCAGTCTGCCGATGGGTCTGCAGCAGACCATCATGTGCTCGGCTTACGTGATGACGACCATTATCATTGCGCCGCTTGGCACCTTCGCCATAGCTGCCAACTCGTTCGGCATAATCATCGAAAGCCTCTGCTACATGCCGGGCTACGGCATCGCCGACGCTGCAACGACACTCGTCGGACAGAGCATGGGTGCCGGCAGGCACGAGCTGATGAAGCGCTTCGCATGGCTGTCTGTAGGCTTGGGCGTGATGGTAATGGCTGTGATGGGTGTGGTGATGTACGTCGGAGCACCAACTGCAATGGCGATGATGACACCTGCCGAGGAGGTGCGCCGTCTGGGCGTGGAGGTACTGCGCATAGAAGCATTCGCAGAGCCTATGTTCGCCGCTGCAATAGTAAGCTACGGCGTATTCGTGGGTGCAGCGAAGACACTCGTGCCGAGCATAATGAACCTCGTCTCTATATGGGGCGTGCGCATATCGCTCGCTGCAATGCTTGCACCATCAATGGGACTGCGCGGTGTATGGATAGCCATGTGCATCGAACTCTGCTTCAGAGGCTTAATCTTCTTGGTAAAACTCAAATTCTGGAACATTCAAACTTCATGTAAACATTATGGAAAAGATCAGTAATAAGGTTTTCGGCGGAGAGCGTCCGCTCTTCGAGATACACAACGTGGAGCTCGACCACGTGCGTATCACCTTCGGCGAATCGGGCGTTAAAGAGTGCAGTAACATCGTATGCCGCAACTGCTACTTCGAGGGCAAATACCCGTTGTGGCACGTGAAAGGATCGGACATACGCAACTGCTATTTCGCTCCGGGCTCACGCTCGGCGATATGGTACTCTGACGATATGCACATGGAGGACTGCGTGATAAACGGTCCGAAGTTCTTCCGCGAGATGAAAAATCTGTCGCTTAAGAACGTAACCGTGAACGATGCCGACGAGACGTTCTGGGGCATCGACGGACTGAAGCTGGAGAACGTGGTGCTGCACGAGGGTACGTACCCGTTCATGCACTGCCGCAACGTGAAGGTGGACGGACTGGTATCGGACGCGAAGTACGTATTCCAGTACTCGCGCGACATAGAGATTCGCAATGCGAAGATAGACACAAAAGACTCGTTCTGGGAGGTAGACAACGTGACGGTGTACGACTCGGAGCTGAACGGAGAATTCCTCGGATGGCACTCGCGCGGACTGCGTCTCGTCAACTGCCATATATCTGGCGAGCAACCACTCTGCTACGCCAAGGACCTGGTGCTCGAGAACTGCACGTTCGACGCCGAATGCGACCGCGCATTCGAGTATTCTACCGTGCAGGCTGACATACGCGGACACATCAAGAGCGTGAAGAACCCTGCGTCCGGACGCATCGTGGCTGACAGCATAGGCGAGATTATACTCGACGAGAACATCAAAAAGCCGGCTGACTGCGAGATTCTGACGCGTGCATAAGCATACATAAAAAGGACGTAAGCTATGGAATACGACTTTTCAAGACCAACTGAGCGACGCGGCACCGACTCTTACAAATGGGATTCGGCACCAGAGGCTGACATCATTCCGCTGTGGGTGGCGGATATGGACTTCGAGACCTTCCCCGGCATCACTGAAGCCTTGCAGCGACGCGTGGCGCACGGCATCTTCGGCTACACACGTGTGCCTGAGGCGTACTACGAAGCAGTATGCAACTGGTTCGGTAAACGTCACGGATGGCACATCAACCGCGAGGATATCATCTACACGTCGGGCGTGGTGCCGGCTGTGTCGGCGGTTATCAAGGCGCTTACGCTGCCCGGCGACCAGGTGATAGTGCAGGGACCGGTGTACAACTGCTTTTTCTCCTCAATACGCAACAACGGATGCGAGACGGTCTCCAACTCGCTTATATATAATAAGGAGGAACTGCGCTACGAAATCGACTTCGACGACCTCGAACGCAAGCTCGCTCACGAACGCGCACGACTGATGCTGATCTGCAACCCGCACAATCCGGGCGGACGCGTGTGGACTCGCGACGAACTGACCCGCGTGGCGGAGCTTTGCCGCAAGTATGGCGTGCGCGTTGTGTCGGACGAGATTCACTGCGAACTGACGCTCTACGACAACGAGTACGTGCCGTTCGGTTCGCTGCCCGACGAGCTGAGCCACGGTTCAATAACCTGCTGCTCGCCGTCGAAGGCGTTCAACACCGCCGGACTGCAGATTGCGAACATCGTTTGCCGCGACGCAGAGGTGCGCAACCGCATCGACCGCGCCATAAACATCAACGAGGTGTGCGACGTGAACCCGTTCGGAGTAATCGCCCTGCAGGCTGCTTACAGCGACGAGGGCTACGAATGGCTCACACAGCTGCGCGCATACATCTCAAGCAACTACGACTTGCTGCGCGAACGCTTCGCTCGCGAACTGCCAAAGTGCAAGGTGATGCGCATGGAAGGCACGTATCTGGCATGGATAGACTGCTCGGAACTGCATATCTCGTCGGACGAAATAGAAGAGATGCTCATGCACGAGAATAAAGTGTGGGTGAATGCGGGCAGCATGTACGGCACTGAAGGCGCGGCGTTCATACGCATAAACATGGCTTGCACCAGCGAACTGCTTAACGAAGGCATAACGCGAATAGTGAACGGACTCGGCAATAAGTAGAATGCCGTAGTCTCCTACAAACAAAATAAGCCCTATGCAACAATGTTGTATAGGGCTTGTTTTTATTGTATAAGAAACAATTATCCTACCTGCGAGCCAGGCTTAACGTTTCCTGTCACGGTGGTTACGTTCAGTGTTCCGTCGAAGTTTACGGCAGAGAGGATCATACCTTGGCTCTCGATGCCCATCATCTTGCGCGGAGCGAAATTGGCTACGAAGAGCACATCCTTGCCGATGAGCTGCTCAGGCTCGTAGTAAGCCGCGATGCCCGAAAGGATGGTGCGGTCTACGCCAGAGCCGTCGTCGATAGTGAACTGCAGGAGCTTCTTCGACTTCTTTACCTTCTGGCAGTCCTTAATATGACCAACACGGATGTCGAGCTTCTCGAATGTATCGAAGTCTACGTTCTCCTTGATAGGTGCAGCAACGTAGTTGGCAGCCTCGTTAGCCTTCTTCGTGTCCTCGAGTTTCTGAAGCTGAGCATTGATAGCCTCGTCCTCGATCTTCTCGAAGAGCAACGCTGGTGTGCCGAGCTGATGACCAGGCTTGAGCAGCTCTGTAGAGCCGAGCTGTGCCCAATCGGTATCGGTAATGTTGAGCATCTCGCGCAGACGTGCCGAGCTGAACGGCAGGAACGGCTCGAAAGCAATCTCGAGGTTAGCCACGAGCTGCAGCGAGAGGTAAAGGATAGTCTTTACGCGCTCCATGTCGGTCTTTGCCACGTGCCACGGCTCGCAGTCGGTGATGTACTTATTACCGATGCGTGCGAGATTCATAGCCTCCTTCTGTGCATCGCGGAACTTGAATGTGTCGAGCAATGCCTCCACCTTCTGCTTCACGTCCTTGAACTCCTCGATAGTCTTGAGGTCTACCTCCTGAAGTTCGCCACACTCAGGCACTACGCCGTTGAAGTACTTCTTCGTGAGCTGCAGGGCGCGGTTGACGAAGTTGCCGTAAACAGCCACCAGCTCGTTGTTGTTGCGATCCTGGAAGTCCTTCCATGTGAAGTTATTGTCCTTTGTCTCAGGCGCATTGGCTGTGAGAACATAGCGCAGAACGTCCTGCTTGCCGGGGAAGTCGACGAGATACTCGTGGAGCCATACAGCCCAGTTGCGCGATGTAGAAATCTTGTCGTTCTCGAGGTTGAGGAACTCGTTAGAGGGCACGTTGTCGGGCAGGATATAGTCGCCGTGAGCCTTCAGCATGGTCGGGAAGACGATGCAGTGGAACACGATGTTGTCCTTGCCTATGAAGTGGACGAGGCGCGATGTGGGGTCCTGCCACCATGTCTGCCACGTACCCCACTTCTCGGGCTGTGCGTCGCAAAGCTCCTTGGTGTTGGAGATGTAGCCGATAGGTGCGTCAAACCACACGTAGAGCACCTTGCCTTCTGCTCCCTCTACCGGTACGGGGATACCCCAGTCGAGGTCGCGTGTCATAGCGCGCGGCTGCAGATCCATGTCGAGCCACGACTTGCACTGTCCGTATACGTTCGGACGCCACTCCTTGTGGTCTTCCAGAATCCACTGCTTCAGCCAGTCCTGCCACTTGTTGAGCGGCAAGTACCAGTTCTTTGTGGCTTTCTTCACGAGTCCGTGACCCGGGTTATTCTTGTTTGTAGGGTTAATAAGTTCCTCGGGTGAGAGTGTTGCGCCACACTTCTCGCACTGGTCGCCGTAAGCACCCTCAGCGCCGCAGCGTGGGCATGTACCTACGATGTTGCGGTCGGTGAGGAACTCGCCGGTCACCTCGTCGCAGAACTGCTCTTCTGTCTTCTCTACAAGCTCATGCTTGTCGTAGAGCGTGCGGAAGAAGTCGCTTGCGAACTTATGGTGAATCTTCGATGTAGTACGGCTATAGATGTCGAACGAAATGCCGAAGTCTTCGAACGATTTCTTGATAAGGTTGTGATAGCGGTCTACCACCTCCTGAACCGTGATGCCTTCCTTGCGTGCGCGGATTGTCACGGGCACACCATGCTCGTCACTACCACCGATGAACATCACTTCCTGCTTCTTCAGGCGCAGATAGCGCACATAGATGTCGGCAGGCACATACACGCCAGCCAAGTGGCCGATGTGTACTCCACCGTTGGCGTATGGCAAAGCCGCAGTCACAGTGGTGCGTTTGAACTTGTTCTCTTCCATTATATTATGTGTTTATATTTTCGGATGCAAAGTTACTGAAAATCGTAGAAAAATACAAAAAAGCGCAGCTCCTTTATGGAGTTGCGCTTTTATTATAATTATGTAAGCGATGTCTGTTACTTCACTTCTACAGCTTCGAGAGCTGCCTCATCGTGCTTGATCTTGCGACCGAGTGTGAGGTAAGCCACCGGAGCAGCCATGAAGATAGAAGAGAGTGTACCGAAGATTACACCGAGCAACATTGCGAACGAGAAGCTGCGAGTGCTCTCACCGCCGAAGCAGAAGATACAGAGCAGCACGATGAGTGTTGAGAACGATGTATTGATAGTACGTGCGAGGGTCTCGTTCAGCGACTTGTTGAAGAGCTCCTGCAGATCCATCTTCTTGTGGAGTGTGAGGTTCTCGCGGATACGGTCGAACACAACCACCTTATCGTTGATAGAGTAACCGATAACGGTAAGGATAGCACCGATGAATGTCTGGTCGATCTCGAGAGAGAACGGCACTACGTCCCAGAGGAGTGAGAAGAATCCGATAACGATTGTTGCGTCTACGGCGAGGGCTACTGTAGAGCCTACAGAGAACGCTACGTTGCGGAAACGTACGAGGATGTAGAGGAAGATGGCTGCGAGGGCGAAGAGCACGCTGATGATAGCGCCGTGTGTGATGTCCTTAGCCACTGCCGGACCTACCTTTGTAGACGATACGATAGAGCCGCCTGCGCGTACGTCAGGGTTCTTGAATGCCTCAACGCTGCCCTGAGTTACGAGACCAGCGCCGTGGAGACCCTTGTAGAGGATGTCCTCTACCTCGTTGTCGATGGCGGGGTTGTTCGACTCGATCTTGTAGTTGGTAGAGATGCGGATTGTCTTGCCGTCTGTACCGAGTGCGAGAGCATTAACTGTTGCGCCCTTGAAGAGCGGTACGAGAGCTTCCTTCACCTGCTCAGGCTCTGTCTGCTTCTCGAGCACCACTACGTAGTTGCGACCACCAGTGAAGTCGATACCCTTGCTCAAGCCACGTACGAAGAAGCTGCCAAGCATGATGAGGATTACGACGCCGAACACTGTGAACGATGTCTTGTATGACGACATGAACGCGAAGTTCTTGTTCGCCATAAAGTTGCGTGATACGCGTGTAGAGAAGTTCTGCTTTGTCCACTTGTCGTGCTTCAGACGGTTCTCGTAAACGAGGCGTGTGAGGAACACTGCGGTGAAGAACGAGCAGCAGATACCGATGATAAGTGTGGTAGCGAAGCCGCGGATTGGGCCTGTACCGAACACGTAGAGAATGATACCTGTGATGATTGATGTCAAGTTTGAGTCGAAGATGGCTGAGAAAGCGTTGCTGTAACCCAGCGAGAGTGCCTGCTTGGTGCCGAGACCCTTCTTGAGTTCCTCCTTGGTGCGCTCGTATATAAGCACGTTGGCATCCACCGCCATACCGAGGGCGAGCACAATACCGGCGATACCTGGCATTGTAAGAGCTGCCTGGAACGATGCCATGATACCCATGGTGAAGAAGAGGTTGAGGAGGAGGGCACCGTTAGCTACCATACCCGGGATGAAGTCGTACATCACTACCATGTAGATCATCAAGATGATGAAGGCGAAGATGAACGAGATGAAGCCCTGCTGGATTGACTGTGCACCGAGTGTCGGACCTACCACTTCCTCCTGAACGATGTGTGCCGGAGCCGGCATACGACCAGACTTAAGAGTGTTAGCCAAGTCCTTTGTATCTTCGATTGTGAAGTTACCTGAGATAGACGACTGACCGCCAGAAATCTCGCCGTTTACGCGCGGAGCAGAGTAAACTGTACCGTCGAGTACGATAGCGATTGCCTTGCCTACGTTAGCCTTTGTGAGGGCTGCCCAACGGCGTGCACCATCAGAGTTCATGGTCATTGAAACCTCAGGCGAACCAGTAAGGTTGTTGAACTGGTCTTTAGCGTCGGTCACTACGTCGCCTTCGATAGGAGCGCGGCCGTTGGTGGTTGTCACCTTAATGGCGTGAAGCTCGTAGATATTCTTTGCCTGGATACCGTCAGCTGGCTTAGCACTCCAAAGGAGGCGGCAGTCGGCGGGGAGTATCTGCTTAGCAAGAGCCGAGTAGATAATTTTGTTTACCTCTGCTGTATCGCGTGCCGAAGCGTAGCCTACGAGGCTGAGCGCACCGTTGCCAGAAGGCTGGAGCACAGAGAAGAGCGGGTTCTGCTTCTTGGCCTCAGCCATAGTTGCTGCGTCGTCTGCCTTAGCGTCCTTCTTTGTCTTGAACGCTGCCTTTGCCTTAGCTTCTACCTTCTCGGCTGCTGCTACTGCTGCTGTGTCGGTAGCAGCCGAGTCGGCTACTTCCTCCTTGACACCAGAGCGGTGGTTAGCCTCGCGCTGGTTGAGCTGTGAGAGGTAAGGGATGATTTCGTCTGAGTTGTATGTCTCCCAGAACTCAAGGTTTGCGCTACCCTGGAGGAGCTTACGCACGCGCTCCGGCTCGTTGATACCCGGCATTTCTACCATGATACGGCCCTGCTGACCCTCGAGCTTCTGGATGTTAGGCTGTACGACACCGAACTTGTCGATACGTGTACGTACGACGAGGAACGAGTTATCGATAGCTGCCTGCACCTCTGAACGGAGTACCTTCTCTACTTCCTTGTCAGAAGAGTTAGGCGACACCTTGCCCTGGAGCTGCTGTGTAGCGAAGATCTCTGAGAGATGACGTCCCGGAGCGTTCTTCTTGAAAGCGTTGACGAAGAGTGTGATGAAGTCGCTCTGCGACACCTCGTGCTCTGCGCGAGCCTCTTTCATCGACTTAACGAAAGCTGCGTCTACCTTGTGGTCGGCGAGGTTCTCGAGTACATCAGGAACGCTCACTTCGAGGATGACGTTCATACCGCCTTTAAGGTCAAGACCGAGACCGATCTGTGTTTCGAGACACTTCTGATAAGAGTAGATGCCAAGATACTTCACGGAGTCCTTGTAGTCCTGCTGTGCGATAGGATCCTTTATCTTCGCAGCCTGGCTGTCGTAGTACTTTGTGGCAGCCGAGAACGAGAGATAGAAGATACTTGCAAGCGTCAAAAGGACGGCTGTTACAATTACAATACCTTTGTTC
>ERZ1035006.238-NODE-238-length-46561-cov-4.463532_pt1 | contig 46561 bp, 39 predicted proteins | sample MGYA00520694_ERZ1035006 | MGnify/ENA primary metagenome ERZ1035006 (study PRJEB33766, sample SAMN09781746) | gut metagenome | biome: gut microbiome | host: Homo sapiens | place: Madagascar | study: EMG produced TPA metagenomics assembly of the PRJNA485056 data set...
ACACGAAACGGCGCAACGGGCTGGAAATTGGATGTCGCCTCTTTTGTTTCCGCGGCCGCAGCCATTGCCGTTGCCGCCTTTTTGACGGCGTGCGCTTTGGCTTTTTCCGAGGAAGGCTTTCAGGCGGCGGCCGTGGCGCTTTTTGTGGCGCATGTTCCGATCATGATTGCAGAAGGCGTGATCACGGTTTTGGTCGTGCGCATTCTCAAGAAAAGATCGCCGCAGGTACTCTCGGACTTTTTGCGGGGAGGGTAAGGTGATGATTTTTCATGCGAGAAGCAACCGGGTAACAACGGCTTTTTTAATGTCGCTGATTTTGAGTTTTTCGCTTTCGGCATTTGCCCATCGCGTCAACGTCTTTGCTTGGCCCGAAGCCGGTGAAATCGTCGTTGAAAGCGGATTTTCCGGCAACAGTCCCGCGCGCGGCGCCGAAATTACGGTGCGTCCAAGCGAAAACGGTCCCGTGTTGCTCACGGGCAAAACAAACGATAAAGGTATTTTCCGTTTTGCCGTCGCCAAAGACTGGAAAATCGATGAAGGTCTGGTCGTGACGGTCAACGCCGGCGAGGGGCACCGCAACATGTGGACAGTTGCGCCCGAGGAACTCAAAATTGCACTCGATTCCGCTACGAGCCAAAGTCAGCTTCAAGACGAAACCGTCGCAACTGCCGTGACGCCCGCAGAAACGGTGGCGGCAGGCAAGAGCGATGAAACTCAGCCTCAAACCGTCACGGTCACAAAAGATGAGCTCGAAGCAATTGTCTCGCGTGCCTTGGCGCGCCAACTGGCGCCGATCGAAAAGCGTTTGGCCGAGAGCGTCAATCCGCCGATTCGCTTGACGGACATCGTGGGCGGCATCGGCTGGCTCGTGGGGCTTGGCGGCATTGCCGCGTATTTTGCAAGAAGAGAGAAAGCCGATGGCAAAAGGTCTCGTTGATGTGATGGAGCGCCCGGCCGCGCCGATTTCGGCCGATTTGTTTTTCAAAGGGCAACCGGGGAGGGCTTTGTCGGATAAGGCGGCCGTTCTCTTCTTTTTCATTGCGGCGGTGACGACAGCCGTTTTAAAGCGCCCGGAAACGGCACTGGCCGCTTTGGTCTTTGCCGTCTTGCTGTTGTCGGTTTCGGAGACGCGAAAGTGTCTCTGCGTGCAAGACGCCAAAACTTTTGCGGCAGTCAACATCTTTATTCTTTGCTTGTGGGCGATCGTGCCGTGGACAACGCCGGGAACGACGCTTTGGGCTTTGGGACCCGTTACGGTGACGATCGAGGGTGTGCGTCTGTGTTGGGTCGTGACACTGAAGGCCAACGCCGTCTATCTATTCTTTTTGACCTTTGTTGCGCAACGATCAATCACGGCCGTCACCGCAGTACTGCAAAGTTTCGGGGTGCCCGAAAAATTGACCGTGTTGATGACCTTGATGGTGCGGCAGATTGCCTACTTTAAAAACGAGTGGCGGGTTTTAAAGGAAGCGGCTTCTTTGCGCGGTTTCGTGCCCGGGATGAATCGAGCCACATACCGCACGACCGCGGCCTTGTTGTCTTTAATTTTTATTCGCTCTTTCGAGCGCAGCCGCATTCTTAACGATGCCCTGCTGTTAAGAGGCTTTTCGGGAAATTGGCCCAAACGCACGGTGGCAAATATGCGCGCGTGGGAAAAAGGCATTTGCACGGTGTTTTTCGTTCTTTTTGTCGGGGTCATTCTTTGGGATCGGGAGGTGCTTGCGTGGCTGATGCAAATGCTTTGAGCGAGACGTTTTTCCAAGTCGAAAAACTTACCTTCGCACACAAGGGTGCCGCCCCGTTGTTTGATGCCGCCGATTTCGTTTGCGGCATTGACGAGCGCGTCGGTATTCTGGCCGATAACGGCACGGGCAAAACCACGTTTTTGCGTATTCTGACGGGTTTGATGCATCCGACTTCCATGCGGCTGCGTTGCTTGGGACGTGAGATTAAAGAGGTGCAAGATTTTGCTTGGCTCAGAACCCGAGCAGGCTTCGTTTTGCAAAACGCCGACGATCAGCTCTTTTTTCCGGAAGTGATCGACGACTTGATGTTTGGGCCCATGAATTTGGGTAAAACGGAAAACGAAGCCAAAGCCGTTGCAAAGGAAGTTCTGGCCGACCTCGGCATCGAAACACTCGCGCAACGCGATTCTTTTACGCTCTCGGGTGGCCAAAAGCGTTTGGTGTCCTTGGCTTGCGTTTTGGCCATGCGCCCCGTGGGGCTTTTGTTGGACGAACCCACGACGGGGTTGGATGCGCAAGCCCGAGACAGGCTCAACGCCGTGCTCTTGGCGTTTAAGGGCCCGCAAATCATGGTGAGCCACGACGCAGCGTTTCTGCAAACGATCGCCACACGTCTTGTCACGATTCAAAACGCTCGATTCGAAACGATTTCCTGACGGATTTCGCCCGTGATCGTTCGATTTTGAGACAATTTTTTTCTCTCTTAACCTAGGTGTATAGGATAAACATCCTATATGCCTAACCGAGCCCGAATCGAGATCTTTCGGCAGAATCAAGCCTTGGGCGCGCATTTGAGGCGCCTGCGGCCTCGGATGAAGATCCACTACAAGAAAAAGGGCGCATTTCCTAAACTTTCCTTCATCGAGAAACCACTCAATTATCTCGAAAAATCAAAAAATTTCCGACCGCACAAATGAGGTCGAAGGAGAGAATAAAATGTCCGAAATGCAATCCCGCCGTTCGTTCTTGAAGGGTTCTTTAGCCGGTGCCGCCGCTGTTGCTTCTTCCGGTTTCATGGCTTCCGCATACGCCGTTCCGCGCGCTAAGGTTCCCGCAAAGTGGGACGAAACGGTCGACGTGATCGTCGTCGGTTCCGGTTTCGCCGGTTTGGCCGCTGCCATCGAAGCCAAGAAGGCCGGTGCCAATGTCATCGTTCTCGAAAAGATGCCCACGGCCGGCGGCAACTCCATCATCAACGGCGGTATTTTGACCGCGACCGGTTGCCCGCAACAGTTAAAGCACGGCATTAAGGACTCGGTAGACCTCCTTGCACAAGACATCCTCGTTGCCGGCGCTTATCTCAACAGCCCCGAAAAGGTTCGCGTTTTGGCCGAACATGCGCTGTCCAACTACGAATGGACCGTGAAGGAATTGGGCGTCGAATACAATCAGGACGCTATCGGTCAGGAAGGCGGTCACTCCGTTCCGCGTTATGTCTTCACCAAGAACGGTTCCGGTTCCGGTATCGTCACCAAGGAACTCGAAAAGCTCCAACAGATGGGTGTGAAGGTTCGTTTGCGCACCTATGTCGAACACATCATCCGTGACGACGCCGGTCGTGTGGTCGGTTTGCAGGTTCGCGAAGGCTATCGCTTCCCGAAGGAAGGCTCCGGCAAGGTCAAGTACATCGCTGCCAAGAAGGGCGTGGTGCTTTGCTACGGAGGGTTCTCTGCCGACGTCAAGTTCCGCTCCATGCACGATCCGAAGTTGACCGAAAAGTTCTCGACCACCAACCAGCCCGGTGCAACGGCCGAACTGTGGCGCGAAACCGCCAACATCGGCTGCGCCGTCATTCAGGCCGACTGGATTCAGTGCGGTCCGTGGAGCAACCCCAAGGAAAAGGGCATGGGTATCGGCTGGACGTTCACGCAGTCGGCTGCTGCCGAATATGGTCTGTGGGTCAATACCAAGGGTCAGCGTTTCGTGAACGAATTGGCCAACCGCAAGGTTCGTGCCGACGCCATCTTCGCCGAAGAAGCCAAGGGCTTGAAGGCTGTGGCCATCGCCAACCAGTACGGTGCCGATAAGCTCGAAGCCGCTCGTCCGGGCGTCATGAAGCAGTTGGTCGAACCCAACATCGTGAGCAAGTTCAACACCCTTGAAGAATTGGCCGCCGAATTCAAGATCCCGGTTGCCGAACTCAAAAAGAGCATCGCTCAGGTGAACGAATCCGCCAAGACCAAGGTGGACAAGCCCTTCGGCCGCTACATCAACAACGAATTCAAGCCCATGACGGAAGGCCCCTGGTACGCCGCCATCACGAGCCCGAAGGTTCACCACTGCATGGGCGGTTTGGTCACCGATATGCAAGGCCGTGTTTTGGACGTCATGAACCAGGAACCGATCCCCGGATTGTTCGCTGCCGGCGAAGCCACGGGCGGTGTGCACGGTGCCGTGCGTCTGGGTTCCTGCGCCATCCTCGACTGCTTGGTCAACGGTCGCATCTGCGGTCAGGAAGTCGTCAAGGGCTAATCCCTTGAACAAGACCCGCGCCGAAAATTGAGTTTTTGGCGCAGCTTTAAAAAATTGAGCACGGGCTGAATGAGGGTCGCCCGTGCTCAAACTATCCCCGGGGAGAATAATAATGAACCGCAAACTTCTGACGACGGCTTTGCTAGTGGCTTTTGCCTCCACTTTTGTTGTCGGTACGCAAGCCGCCGAGATGGGGGCCGATCGTCACGTCAAAAAGGGCATCCAGTGCGAAATGTGCCACGGTGCCAAAAAGGAAATCGATTATCCGTCGATCGATCAGTGTGTGAAGTGCCACGACCCGCAAGTCGTGGCCGACAAAACCAAGAACGTGAAGCCGCGCAATCCCCATGTGTCGCCTCACTACGGCAATAAGCTCGATTGTGCCTTGTGCCACATCCAGCATGCCCAACCTGAAAACTATTGCGACCAGTGCCACAAGTTCGGCTTTAAGGTTCCGTAAACTTTTTTCTTTCATTTCTCTTCCTCTCATATATGAAGTTTTTCGGCAGGGCGCGCACGCACTCTGCCGTTTTTTTCATTGCGGCAAAACCGTAAAATTACATCTGATCTTTTGTCATCGTTTGAGGGACGTCGATGTCCGACACCAACCTTTCCCGTCGTCAGTTTCTGGGTTCCGGCGTTGCCGCGGCAACGTTGGCGGCCACGCCCGTCTGCGCTCAGACGCGCTCCAAAGAATCGCTCGAATTTGACGACACAGCCGAAATCGTGATTGTCGGCAGCGGCGGCGCCGGTGTCTCGGCCGCGCTCTCGGCCAGAGAAAGCATCGACGGGCGCATCGTCATTCTTGAAAAGATGCACTTCACGGGAGGCTCCACGCGTTTTTCCTGCGGTTACTTCAATGCGGTGGATCCTGAGCGCCAGAAAAAACAAGGCATCGAAGACTCGATTGAAAAACATATCGAACACACCATGTTGAGTGCGCGCGGCAGAGCCAAGCCCGAACTTGTGCGCGTGCTGTGCGAAAACGCACTGGATGCATTTCACTGGGTGGAAAGTTTCGGGGTTCAATATGAGCCCGATTGCTCGCAAATTTACGGCGGACTTTTTCCCAGAAGTCATCTGCCGAAGCTGCCCGACAACCTGGACACCTATATCGATATCTTGTTGGATGCGTGCCGCACCCGCAGTATCGAGATTCATACCGGCTGCACGGTCAGTGAGTTGATCACCGATGAAAAGGGCGCAGTGCTCGGCGTTTCGTACTTCGACGAAAACGGGCAACAGTTGACGTTTAAGGCAACGCGTGCCGTGATTTTGGCTTCGGGCGGCTTTTCGGCCAATGCCGAGCTGTGCGGACTGCACGATCCGCGTTTGCAGGAGTTGGACACGACCAACGCGACGGGGTCTACGGGCGAAATGATGTTGGCCGCGCAAAATGTCGGCGCCTATTTGACCGGGTGCGACTATATCGAATGCATTCCGTTGCATGTGCATTATGCGCGCTTTGCCATTCAGGTGGAGCATTGCATTTTTGTCGATCATTTCGGCAAACGCTTTATTCGCGAAGACGACCGTCGCGATGTCTTGCGTGACAAAATCTTGGAGTTACCCCAACGCCACGGCTATGTCATTGTGGACAACCAAGGGTTTTTAAGTTGTCCGCCGTCTTTTCAACGCCAACTCAAAGAGGGGTTGCAACGCCAGGAAGTGTTCTCGGCCGAAACGCTTCAGGAACTCGGGCAGCTGTTGCGCCTGCCCGTGGCCAATTTCGTACAAACGGTCGAGCGCTATAACGGTTTTGTGCGGCAAAAGTCCGACACGGACTTTCACCGGCGTCCCGAGAGCATGCTCTTTACCCTGGACAAAGCCCCGTTTTGGGCGTGTAAAGCGAGCATGAGTCGACATCACACGATGGGCGGCGTTTCGATTGACACGCACGCACGCGTTTTGAATTGGAACGGGGAAGCGATTCCTCGCCTTTACGCCGCAGGCGAAGTCACGGGCGGCATTCATGGGGCGAGTCGCTTGGGCGGCAACGCCATTTGCGATATCCACGTGTTCGGTCGTATTGCCGGTACCAATGCTGCCAAGGAGCCTCGTCGATGATTTCTCGCAGATCGCTTTTATTCGGACAAAACACCGCAGACAAGCCCGCGACCGACGTGATTGTGGTGGGTTCGGGCTTTGCCGGTATGGCGGCGGCCTTGGCGGCGGTGGAACGCCAATCGCGCGTGATTTTACTCGATCGGGCGACCGACTTGTTTGTGGCCGCCAACGCCGAGGGCAGTCTTTATTTCAACGCCGTCGCACCGGAGCTTCAGGTCGAGCAGGGCATTGTCGACTCGCCCGAACTTTTTTATCGCCAAACCTTGGCGCACGGCGAGCGCCGTGCCGATCCCAAATTGGTCAAGCAACTTTGCTACAAGGCCTATATCGCTTTGAAATGGTTGGAGCGTATGGGTATTGTTTTTGAGCCCAAAGTGCAGCAGGTTCCGGGCGGCGTCTTTGCCCGCACCTGCATTGCGGCGCACCCGCAAACGTGTCGCATGACATTACTGAAAGCTTGTGTCAAAGCCGGCATCGACGTCATTCAGGGTATGCAGTTTGAAAAGCTCATCATTGAAAATCCGCGACGCGTTACCGGCATTGTCGTTAAAGATATTCACGGCGAAACGCATACCATCCGTTCCCACGCCGTGATATTGACGACCGGCGGCTTTGCTTCCAATGACGAGTTGTGTGCCAAGCACGATCCGAGACTCAAAAATTTGCATGAAATCCGAGGCGGTCGCGCGCAGGGCGACGGACTTCAGGAAGCGGTGAGGGCCGGCGCCTATTTGGTCGGGATGGATTACATCGAACTTTTGTTCGGCATGTGGTTTAAGGGAGAGTTCGTTAACAATCCTTTGCATCCGTTGCGCTTTGCCCTGGTCGATGAAAAGGGCAAGCGCCTTGTCAATGAAGAAAAACGCGACGATGTGGATGAGGCAATACTCAATCGCGAAGATAAAACGCTTTACTTGGCGACGTCTTTTGCCGAAATCGAGATGTTGCCCGAGGCGCAACAAAAACAGATGCAGGCAATGCTCCGTGCCGGTTTTGCCAAGCGCGTCACCGATTCCGACACGTTAAAAGCCGCCATGTCCGAGTGCGATTGGGCAACGTGGCAACAGACGTGGCAAGCCTACAATCAGGCAGAGACTGATCCTTTGGGTAAATCTTGGCGCTATCGCATTGCAGCCGACGACGCGCTTGTTGTGCCCGTCACGTTGGTGCGCTCCGCTACGCTCGGAGGACTGCATATCAACGAAGTCGGACGCGTGATGGATGCGAAAAATACGCCCATTGACGGACTTTTTGCCGCAGGAGAAATCACGGGCGGCGTGCACGGCATGCATTGCTTAAGAGGCAATATGGTCTTGGACTCCGTCGTCTTCGGGCGCGAAGCGGGTTTAAACGCTTTGGAGCTTACGGCCGCCTAATTTTGGTCTTTCAGTTGGTTCAAAATCTGCGCGATTTCGACCGCTGAGCGCACTTTCAATTTGCGGCACACCTGCCCGCGGTGAATCTGCACGGTTTTTTCGGCAATGCCGAGTTTGTCGGCAATGATCTTATTCATCAAACCAAGGGCGACGAGTTCGGCCACTTCGCGCTCGCGCGGCGTTAAGGTTTCCATGTCTTTGCGCATGGTGGAGACATTTTGCTGACGGCTGCGGCGCTGCCAGTCGCTTGTGACGGCGCGCTCGACGCTCGTAAGTAGCTTTTCGTCATCCAAGGGTTTGGGCAGAAAATCAAACGCCCCGTTTTTGACCGCTTCCACAGCCATGGTGATGTCGCCGTGGGCCGTGATAAAAAGAATCGGCAAAGCGTAATCGCGGGTGCGCAATTTTTCCTGTAGTTCCAACCCACTCATCTCGGGCATGCGGATGTCTAAGAGTAAACACCCCGGAATCATGTCGTCGTCCGTTTCCAAGAAGGCTCTTGCCGATGGATACGAGCGCACCTTCCAGCCTTCGGTCGAAAGCAGGAATTCCAAAGACTCGCGCATTTCGGGATCGTCGTCGACGACGCGAATCAAAGCCATGGGATTGGCACTCATACGGGGTTCTCCTTGTCTTGGGGGGCCGGGTTGGTGGGGGTGTCCTGAATGTCGTGCGCCGGGAACGTGGCGCTGATGCAAAGTCCGCAAGGATCCATACGGTCAAAACTCAGGGCGCCGCGAGCCGATTCTACAATGCGGCGCACGATCACAAGTCCCAAACCCAAGCCTTGCGGTTTGGAAGAGTTGAGCGGCACGGTCAGGGCGGCAAAGGCTTCGTCCGTTAACTTGGGGCCGTTGTCTTGGACTTGCAAAACGACCTGATCGTCAAAGTGGGTCAGCGCCACGAAGATTCTCGGGGCTTCGACTGCCGAAAGCGCATCGGCTGCGTTTTTCAATAGATTCTTGATGACGAGCTCGATTTCAAGCGCATCGGCCACAATCCATAAGTCGGGCTCGATTTGCGTGACCGTCAAGTCGGGGTGCCCGGCTTCAAACTTTTCGACGGCGTTGGTGAGAATGTCCGAAAGGCAAATGGGGCCGGCTGCCGCCGGATTGCGTTTGGCAAAGCTTCGTACGTGATCGATGATGTCGCTTGCCTTCGTGCTTTGCGCGTCGATTTTTGTAATGACCGACTTGAGCATTTCCGGATCAACCGCATCGTGAGCAATCGCGCGATTGAGTCCCCGGGCATAGTTGCGAATGACGGCCAAGGGTTGCTTCAATTCGTGCGCAATCATGGAGGAAAGCTCGCCCACCAAACCGACGCGTTCAAAAGCGATCAGGCGTTCGTTATAAAGCTTGGCGTCTTGTTCCACAGCCTCTTTTTCGCGCATGGTTTTAACGAGTTCTTCGGTGCGACGGCGAATCAGCACTTCGGATCTAAACATGTGCACGATCAGACCCAAAATAATCAAAGCGGCAAAGCCGAAGAACCAGCGGTATTCGACAAAGAAGTTTTCCCAGTTAAATTGCGTCTGACGCCGATAGTTGGTTTCTCCAATCGTTTCAAGCAATTCGTGAAGGACGCTATAGTGTGCGCCCGTGGTCCAATCGTCGCCGTCCGCCGTGGTGGGCATGCCCAAAAGGGCGCCTGCCACGGAACTGGATACAAAACCGTCGGTGTGCGGAAACGAGGCCAAGGTCCACCCTGGATAAAAGACAGAAGAACTGCGGCAAGCGGTTTCCGTGATGCGATCGGTGGTCAAAAAACGGAGTCCCGCGAACCATTCGGGGTGCGCATCGACATTTCGCTCGTAAAAACAGGCTTCGATGACGGCAACCGTATTGGTTGAGGTTTTGAGCTGCGAGACAATTTCTTCTTCCGTAGCAAGATGCGTGTCGTTTGTCGCTTGTGCCGTTTCAAATTGCCAGTTTTTGACACCCGCGTGGATCATTTCGCGGGCAAAGATTTTGCTCAAAAAACTGTTTCGGTCGCTCACCAACACCGAAACGTTGTCCATTGTTGTCAACGCCAGCGGTGCAGTTTCGGTATCGGGCGTCAAGACCGTGACGGCCACGGTCGAGTCGGCCGAGGCGGCTTCTTTGATTTTTTGGGAAGCAAGCGACCTTGCGCCGAAAAAGCGCTCCAATACGGCGTAGTTGTCCGGTGACGTTAAGGCAAAGTCGATTTTGCGATCTTCTGCCAGGGTTTGAATCCGGTCAAAAGGCAAGAGTTCGATCACCAAAGGCAAATGCGGCAAGCTGTAGATCAGGTACTTTTGACTTTGGGCAATGAATGCTTTGTCGATCTCGCCCGTTGCCTTGGATTCGATCGCAATGCGAACCGGCCGCGCGTCGGCGGCAATGGCCGTCATTGCCGTCGATAAGCCCAAAAGGGCGGCGCAAACCAAACGAAAACAACGCAACATGGCCGAAAATGCGAGCGAGTTTAGAAAGGATAAATTTTACCGCGCCGGTGTGCTCGACTCAATTTTTCGTCCTTTGCTTGCGGTATTACCACCATTCGGTAGGCTTTCTTCATTTATAGTACGAGGACACAATCGCACACCTGTCCCTCGGTAGGTACCCGATCAACGAACAACGAAAAGGAAAAAACGATGAAACCCGCAACACTTTGCCTCACGGCAGGCTACGAACCCAAAAAAGGCGAGCCGCGCCAGTTGCCGATTGTCGAATCGGTGACTTATGTCTATGACGAATGCGAACAGCTTGCCGATCTCTTTGACTTGAAGGCCGCCGGCTACTTCTATTCTCGCGTGCAAAACCCGACGTGCGATCAGGTCGCTAAGAAAATCTGCGCCTTGGAAGGCGGCACGGCAGCCATGTTGACTTCAAGCGGTCAGGCCGCAATTTTCTTTGCGCTCTTTAACATTGCCCAAGCCGGCACGCATATCGTGGCAAGCTCGGCCATTTACGGCGGCAGCTACAACTTGATTTCCACGACCTTAAAGAAAATGGGGGTGGAAGCCACCTTTATCGATCCGGACTGTACCGATGAAGAATTCGAAGCGGCATTTCGTCCCAACACCGTGTGCGTTTACGGCGAAACCATCGCCAATCCGGCCTTGAAGGTTTTGGATATCGAACGCTTTGCCAAGAAGGCTCACGAAAAGGGTGTGCCCCTGATTGTCGACAATACGTTCCCCACGCCCGTGAATTGCCGTCCGATCGAGTGGGGTGCCGACATCGTCGTGCATTCCACCACCAAATACATGGACGGTCATGCGGCAGGTACGGGCGGCGCGATTGTCGACGCAGGCAAGTTCGACTGGAAGGCGCACGCCGACAAGTTCCCGGGACTCACGCAACCCGATCCGACCTATCACGGCATCGTCTTTGCAGACACCTTCGGCAAAGAAGGCGCCTTTATTACCAAGGCGACCGTGCAGTTGATGCGCGACCTTGGTGCAACGGCTTCTCCCTTTACGGCCTATATTCTCAACCTCGGTTTGGAAAGCTTGGCCGTGCGTATGAAGCAGCACTGCGAAAACGGCAAACGCGTGGCCGAATTCTTGGCCGCACATCCGCAGGTCGATTATGTCAACAGCTTCTATTTGCCGGACAACGTTTACTACGCGCGCGCTCAGAAGTATTTTGGGAACGGCGGCTGCGGCGTATTGAGTTTCGGTATTAAGGGCGGACGCGAAGCGGCGCTTAAATTCATGAAGGCCTTAAAGCTCGTTTGCATCGAAACTCACGTGGCCGATGCCAGAAGCTGCTGTTTGTCGCCTGCTTTGACCACGCACCGTCAGATGAGCGACGAAGAGCTCGTCAAGGCCGGGGTTCCGCCCGAACTCATTCGCTTGAGCGTGGGTTTGGAAGATAGCGACGATCTGATTGAGGATTTGACGCAAGCCTTGGCTGCGGCCGCAGCATAAATGGAGGAGTCCGAATGCCCGTTATTTTGCCGCAAGACCTGCCTGCGAGTCGCTTTCTTTCGCAAGAAAACGTCTTTGTGATGACGCCCGAGCGCGCAAGCTCGCAAGATATTCGACCGCTTGAAATCTTGGTGCTCAATTTGATGCCCACCAAGATCGTGACCGAAACGCAGATTGCGCGACTTCTGGCCAATTCGCCCCTGCAGATTCATTTGACGTTTTTGCAGACGGCAAGCTACAAAAGCAAGAACACGTCCGAAGACCATTTGCAAGCGTTTTATGCCACGGCCGAATCTGTGCGCGATCGCTACTTTGACGGCATGATCATCACCGGCGCTCCCGTTGAAACATTGGATTTTGACGAGGTCGACTACTGGGAAGAATTGCAGTGGATTTTCGACTGGAGCAAGACGCACGTTTTTTCGACGTTGCACGTCTGCTGGGGCGCAATGGCAGGTCTTTGGCATCATTTCGGCATTCGTAAAACGCCGTTGGACGCAAAGCTTTTCGGTGTCTTTGAGCATCGCGTGACGCGCCCCAACAATCCCTTGGTCAGAGGCTTTGACGACGTCTTCTTGGCGCCGCACAGCCGCCACACCGGCATTGATTTGGACGACGTTGCCGCATGCAAAGACTTGCGCATCTTGGCACAAAGCGAAGTGACGGGGCCCTATTTGATGTCGACGGATAACGGCCGCCAGATTTTCGTCACGGGGCATCCCGAGTACGACCGTTTGACGCTCGATGCAGAATACCGGCGTGACGTGAATAAGGGCTTGGAAATTGCCGTGCCGCAAAACTATTACCCGGACGACGATCCGACGCAAACGCCGTTATTCAAATGGCGCTCGCACGCGCATTTGCTCTATCACAACTGGCTCAATTACTACGTCTATCAGACCACGCCTTACGACTTGGCAAATTTGAAGAACCTGTAAGCCGTTTTCTCTTTGTTAATGAGGAAAATACCGAGCCCAAAAACACACGAGGGGAGCCCTCTTTCGAGAACTCCCCGCGGCATCGGTTACCCGACGCGTTGCGCGCTAGCGCTTCGTGCGGACCAGCCAAGCAACCAAGAAGATTGCCACAAGCGAACTACCGTCGATGACGATGTCGCCCGTGCAGATCGTGACGACCTGTGGCATAATGGTCTCCCACGAGGAGGACAGATGTATGGGCATCTTTGAACTCCCTCATAAGAGACGAAGTCCGGTGGTGCGAACACTGGGCTTCGTTGTTTTTTATCCCGCCGCATTACTGCTTTGGGGCCATATCTTCGGGCCGGAGACTCCGGTTTTCCGAAAATTCGTAAGAAGTTCCGGCTAAGAAAATGGCAACAAGTCGACCCTCCGCCTCCTCGTGAGTGGGCTAATTCTAACGCAACATCTCAATTTTGTCGTGTAAATGACGACAGAATTTTTGATAGACTCTTAGTTTTTCTTGCATATCAATGATTGTTTTGGAGTTTGCCAAGAAGCCTGATTATCCTGCTGTAAGATGACCATTGGAATCAAAATTGCGATTGCAGAGATAAGCTGTGAATCGAAGGGAAAGACTTTCGAAATCGTGTCAACAGCACTACATTTTTGCGAGTCGAATCTGACTGTGGCACAATGCTCCAAGAGGAGGACAGTCGTGCGGACCAAAAGCTTCCTCAAAAAAGAGACGAGCCCGGTGGTGCGAATACCGGGCTTCGTTTTTTCAATCGTTAGCTGGCTCTTTTGAGCATCTTACTTCTTCGCGGCATCTTCCTTGCGAAGCTTTTCAGCCAGAATGTGCACGTACTTCCAACCGATTGCCACAACCACCGGCCCCATGGCTGCCGCCACAACACCCAAGAGCAAAATCATCGAAAGGTTGTTTTTCACAATCGGAATGTTGCCAAAGAGATATCCGACGCCAATTAAAGACACGGCCCAAAGCACGGCACCGAAGGCGCTGTATAGCTCAAAGCGCGCCATGCTCATGCGAGCCGCCCCGGCCACCAAGGGAGCAAAGGCACGAACGATGGGCACAAAACGCGCCAAAACAATGGTTTTGCCACCGTGCTTTTGATAAAAGATTTGGGTCTTTTGCAGTTTTTGGGCATCGATCCAGCTGATGGAGCCGTCATAGATTTTGTTACCGAACCACTTGCCCGTGTGAAAGCCCAAAGTGTTGCCGAAAATGGCGCCCAAAATTACGGCAAGCATCAAACCCCAAGGACTCATGGTGCCGGCAGCGGCCACCGTGCCCGAAACAAAAAGTAAAGAGTCGCCCGGCAAAAAGGCCAAAACCACGATCCCCGTTTCGGCAAAGAAAATCAAAAACATTGCCAGGTACACAAGCCAGCCGTATTCGGTGGCAAGCGTCACTAAGAAGTGATCGGCGTTGGTGAAAAGTTCAACAATCAGTTGCGTAAAGTCCATGGGTTGAAACGTTGGGGCAAGGTTACGGAAACACAATTCCGTAATAATACTTTTTTATCGAGCAAAACGGGATAAGACGAAAAGACGAGACGAAGAAAAAAAGTGAATCCGATCGTTAAAATTGGGCATCCTGTTATTTGTGTTAGGTTCAAAGTTATGACTGCGTTTGCTTCACACGCCCAAGAGGGGCGTCGTACCATTCAAGAATTAAGCGATCGACTGATCAGCCAGATCGCCGCAGGCGAAGTCATCGAGCGCCCGGCCTCCGTGGTCAAGGAACTCGTGGAAAACGCGATCGACGCCGGTGCCAAGAGTGTCGAAGTCAGACTTGAAGAGGGCGGCATCAAACGTATTGTCGTCACCGACAACGGCTGCGGCATTCCCAAAGAAGAGTTGCCTTTGGCCGTCAAGCGTCATGCCACAAGCAAAATTCGCACCTTAAACGATTTGGAAAGCGTCGAAAGTTTCGGTTTCAGAGGCGAAGCGCTGGCCTCCATCATGTCTGTGGCAGATATGACCATCACAAGTCGCACGCAAGACGCCGACTCGGCCTGGGCGATCGATAAAGACGGCGTGAGCCCCGCTGCGGGTAACCCCGGCACGCGAATTGAGGTGAACGACCTGTTTTACCTGACGCCGGCCCGCCGCAAGTTTTTAAAGTCGCCCGCCACCGAACAAGCCCACGTCATGGCACAAATCGAGCGTATTGCTCTGGCCAATCCCCATGTGGACTTTAGAGTGTTCGCCAACGGCAAACCCGTCTTGAACTTGACGCCCGCCATGCTCGAAGGGCGCGTTTTCGGCATCATGCCGCGCGAATTCAAAGAGCATTGCCGACAAGTGTCGGCAGACGCCCCGGGGCTGCATCTCGAAGGTTGGGTGGGGCTGCCGACGTCAGCCAAATCGCGAACCGATCAGCAGTACTTTTTTGTCAACGGCCGTTTTATTCGCGACCGCGTCTTGCAGCATGCTGTTAAAACGGCTTATTCCGACGTCTTGCACGGTCAGGCGCAACCCTTGTTTTGCCTGATGCTCTCCATCAATCCCACGCGTTTGGACGTCAACGTACATCCGCAAAAAAGCGAAGTGCGCTTTCGCGACTCCCAACTCGTGCACGGCTTTGTGTCGCGCGCCATCATGAACGTGTTGGCACGTGCTTCGACGCAAGAAGATCCGGATGCGCTCGCGGCAGTCGTCAATCCCGCGCCCGGCGTCTCTTCAAGCGCTCCGACGCACCAAAGCAATCCGTCCTTTGGCAGTACGAATTGGCAACGCGGGGAGGCTCAAAAATCCTCAGGCAACCACATCACCGAACAGCAGTGGTTGCGTTTGTACGGCGGCTCGCATGTCAGTCCCTCCAAGAGCACACAACCTCAAGTTTCAACCTACGCACCGAAATATTCCGAGCCTCAGGCACCGGCTCCGCAAGGCTTTGCCGATATGCTCACTTCGGCGGTCGAGTCCGTCAAGAGTCAACAAAACCCGCAAGTCAATCCGGCAAACGCACCGGAATCCCATCACAAGCTCGGCCGCGCGATTGCGCAGATTGCCGGCATCTATGTCTTGGCCGAAAACGACCAAGGCTTGGTGATTGTGGACATGCATGCGGCTCACGAACGCGTCACTTACGAAAAACTCAAAGCCAAGAAGACTTTGGGGATGGATCAAACGGTGTTGTTGGTGCCCGCGGTCTTTAAGGTCACGGACGATGAAATGGCCACCTTTGAAGAGTATCGCGATCGATTCACGGAATTGGGTTTGGATATTTCGGTTGCCGGAGAAAACGCCTTGACGTTGCGAGCATTGCCCGCCATTCTCGCGCACGGCAAGTTCGATGCCGCAGGGCTTGTGACGGCACTGTTATCCGACTTTGCGCAATTCGGAAACTCGCAACTCACCGAAGAAATGCGCAATCACTGCTTGGCCACGATGGCTTGCCACGGCTCGGTGAGAGCGCACCGCCAATTGACGATTGAAGAAATGGATGCGCTTTTGCGTCAGATGGAGCAAACTGATCGGGCCGATCAGTGCAATCACGGGCGACCCACTTGGTTGCAGTTAACCGTCGAAGACCTTGATCGTCTCTTTATGCGAGGACAATAACGATGGCCGCAAATTTTCGCGCATTGATGATTTTGGGTCCGACGGCAAGCGGCAAAACGGCCGTCTCGTTGCAAATGGCCAAGCGTCTGCCCATTGAAATCATTTCGGTGGATTCGGCCCTGGTGTATCGCGGCATGGATATCGGTACGGCCAAACCTACCGAAGAAGAACTCTCGGCAGTGCCGCATCATTTGATCGACATCGTCGAGATCGAAGAGCCTTATAGTGCAGCGGACTTTCGTGAGGACACCTTGCGTTTGATCGACGAAATCACCGCGCGCGGCAACTTTCCCGTGATCGTGGGCGGAACGATGCTCTATGCCAAGGCTTTAAGAGAAGGTATTGACGAGTTGCCCACCACAAGTCCCGAAGTGCGAGACGCCGTGCAAAAGGAGGCCCAAGAACTCGGGTGGCCCGCTATGCATGAAAAACTGCGAGAGGTCGACCCGACAGCTGCAGAGCGCCTCAATCCCAACGACAGTCAGCGCATCGGGCGCGCCTTGGAAGTTTTCCGTATGACGGGCAAGCCCCTGTCGAGCTTTCATCGCGGAGCCAAAGAGCCCGATCCGACGATTGCCACCGTGGCGCTCTTGCCTGAAAATCGCGCAAGATTGCACGCGGCGATCGAAAAGCGCTTTGACGCGATGCTTAAAGCCGATTTCTTAACCGAGATGCGTACACTGATGGCGCGCCCCGGATTTAGCGAAGCTTTGCCGAGCATGCGAGCCGTGGGTTATCGACAAGCGATCGATCACTTGATGGGGCGCACGACGTTTGACGAGTTTCGACTTGCCGGTATTGCCGCCACAAGACAATTGGCCAAACGTCAGATCACGTGGTTGAGAAGCATGCCGGCCATCACGACATTTGATCCGTATGAGGAGACAAGCGAGGCGATCGTCAATGAACTCGTGCGTCTCATCGGACGGTAAAGAGGAAAGAGAGGCAATGGCTTTTGACAATATCGGTGCTTTGACGCAAGAACAAAAAACGCTTTTAGCAAATCTCAAATCGGCGTTAACGGATGCGAGTTTTGAGGGCGGCGTTACCATTGCCTATTCCGGGGGGCTCGATAGCCGCTTCTTATCGTTTTGTGCCAAAGCTTTCGGTTTTAATGTCAGGCTTTTGCACGTGGCCGGAAACCACATCGCGGTGCAGGAGTCTCAAGAGGCGATTGACTTTGCCAAAGACATGGGTTTGACCTGCGAAGTCGTGCGCTTAAAATTGCCGACGCCCCAGGCGCTGGCGGCCGCGCAAAAGCGTCGTTGCTACGTGTGTAAGTCGGCGATTTTTTCTCAACTCAAAGCCTTGGCCGCAGGCGGCAAACTCTGCGACGGGACGAACGCTTCGGACACTTTGGTGTTTCGTCCCGGTGCCCAAGCTTTGAAAGAGTTGGGGATTTATTCTCCCCTGCAACAGGCTGGGTTCACCAAGCCCGACATTCGTGCCGTGGGCAAGATTCTGGGCTTTGCCAATCCGACGCAGGCGGCAAGGCCCTGCCTTTTAACCCGCTTTCCCTACGGGGTTGAGCCCACCGCCGACAAGTTGGCTGTGATTGCCAAGGCCGAAGAGTGGATTGACAATGCGCCCGACACAAAGGGTTTGCGTGTGCGTTTGCGCTACCCGCAAGGATTGCCCGAACTGCACATTGAAAAAGAAAGCTTGACCGGCAAAGACGAGACCTTTATAAAGGACTTGAAAGCACGCCTTCAAGCTGCTTTCGCTTCCGATCTCTCAGGTTTAAGTATTCGCGTGTTGGACAAACTCTCGGGCTTTTACGATCAAACAAACGATGCCGCAAAATAACGAGCTTACGCAAGCTTCTCTTTCGATTCTTTTGGGTAGCGCCGTGGGCGACGCTTTGGGCGTACCCGTGGAATTTTTGCCCAGAGACTCGTTTTCCGTCAGCGATATGCAAGAGCGAGAAGGGGCGCCGTATCCGGTCGGAACATGGTCGGACGACACTTCGTTGACGCTTGCTTTGGTGGACAATCTCAATTCGGATGTTTTCGATCTGCGTCCCGTGGCCGATGCGTTTGTCGCTTGGCTCGATCAGGCGCGCTATACGCCGCACGGTGTGACCTTCGGGATCGGGAACTCTACGCAGCAATCGATCCGAAGAATTCGTGCCGGCGTTGCTTTGGACAAAGTGGGCGGGAAAACCGAGCGAGACAACGGCAACGGAAGCTTGATGCGCATCGCGCCGCTCTCGGTTTATTTGGCTAAGGTTCAAAATGTCGGTAAGCGTTTTGAGATCGTCAAAGCCGTCTCGTCATTGACTCACGCGCATGATTGGTCGGTGGCCGCTTGCTTTATCTACATAGAGATGCTACGAAAGCTTCTGCACGGCCAAGACAAACTCTCGGCCTATCGGGACATACAAAACGACATCACGGCGGCAACCGAACTGATATCGCCCGAAACGCTTGCCAAGTACGAACGTGTGTTAACGGGCGACATTCGTCAACTGTCGCGAGACGAGATTTCGAGCACGGGTTTTGTGGTGCACACGCTAGAGGCCGCCTTTTGGTGTTTCTTGACCACCGACGATTACCGCTCGGCGGTTTTGACGGCTGTGAACTTGGGATTGGACGCCGACACCGTGGCGGCAGTAACGGGCGCCATGGCAGGGCTCTATTACGGGTCAGAGGCCATTCCCGAAGATTGGCTCACCAAACTTGTGAAACGCAACGACATCGAAGCCGTTGCGCGCAAACTCAAGCCTTTGAGTGTTTAGAGAGCGGTCAAGCCGTACTTTTTCAAAAGCATGCCGGTCTCAAACACGGGCAGACCCATGATGCCCGAATAACTGCCCTCGATGCTGTCGATAAAAAGCCCTGCGAGCCCTTGAATGCCGTAGCCGCCCGCTTTGTCGTAAGGCTCGTTCGTGCGGATGTAGTCTTCGATCTGATCGGCTTCAAGCTTGGCAAAGTGCACGTGAGAGACGCTCACCACAACTTCCAAATCGTCTGCCGAGGTGCCCACGGCCACGGCCGTGCGCACTTCATGCGTGCGGCCGGATAAACGCGTCATAAAGCTACGGGCTTCTTCAATGTCGGCGGGCTTACCCAGAATTTCACCTTGCAAAATGACGGCCGTGTCGGCTGCCAAAACCGGGGCGGGAGCCAAGTTTTCGGTCTTGATACGAGCAACGGCTTGCAGCGCCTTTTCCTTGGCAATGCGCACGACATAGTCCTCAGGCGCTTCGCCCTCGTGCTGCACTTCGTCGCCCGCAAAGGCCGTCAACTGTTCGGGACCTTGTACCAAAAGAGAAATGTCGGTGACGCCCATCGAGGCCAAGATTTCGCGACGACGCGGGCTTTTGCTTGCCAGATAAAGTTGCGGCATGTCAGTACCAAAGAAAAAAGAATTAGGCTCGGTGATAGGGGTGGTTGTGCATGATCGACCAGGCACGGTAAATCTGCTCGCACAACAAAACGCGCGCAAAGGCGTGCGGCAACGTCATGGACGATATGCGAAGCATCATGCGTGCCGATTTTTTGAGTTGCGGATCCAAACCGTCGGCCCCGCCGATCAAAAATGTCACGCCGCAACCTTCGTTTTGCCAACTTTTGATCTTGCCTGCAAAGTCCATGGTTGTGAGATCGCGCCCGTGTTCGTCCAAGGCAACGACGATGTCGCCCGTCGGAATCGCTTTTTGAATGCGCTCGGCTTCGGCCGCCATCAGTTTGGCTGCCGTTTGTCCGCTTCTGGGTTCCGCTTTGACTTCTTTCACCGTGACCGGAAAGTCTTTGGGAAAGCGCGCCAAATAGTCTTTGACGGCCGCATCGGCCCATTCGGGCTGACGCAAGCCGACGGCTACAACGGTAATTCGCATTTTCGATTACTGAGCGTCCTGAGCCTGATGCTCGGCACGCAATTTCTTGGTGATTTCAATCGTGTGCGGACCCCAGAGTTCTTCGAGGTTGTAGTAGATGCGCATCGCAGGTTGCATGCAATGCACCGTGACTTCGCCGCAGTCGACCAAGACCCATTCGCCCGTATCCGCGCCTTCGATGCCGTTGACAACGCCGCCTGCGGCCTTCACGGCTTTGGAAACGGAGCTTGCCAAGGCACGCGTCTGACGGTTGCTCGTGCCCGAGCACACCACGCAGCGGGAAAACGCGCTCGTTTTATCGGCCGTGTCAAACACACGGATATCTTGGCCCTTGACGTCTTCAAGAGCATCGACAACAACGGAAATCAATTCTTCAAGTTGCATAAAGTTTTTCTAAAGTTAAAGCCTTGATCGCACAGATCAAAGCGAATCAAAAAATTAGTAGAGTTTTGCCGAAGCAATGGTTCTGGCAACGGAGACCGGCAACCAATTTTCCAGCTTTTCGAAAGCCTCGTTTCGAGGCAACGTTGCAAAGATTTCCCGAATTTTAGTGGAACTTGCAGTATGTGCCGGAATATGAAAACGCGTGATTTTGCCCGAAGCAAATTCGCGAATCAAGTCCGGTGCCACTTCTTTATCGAGCCAATGCTGCGTGACTTCGTCATTGGCTGTGGGTTCATCGTTTTCACGATTGCAAAGCGCAATGCTGACATAGTCCGAAAACTGTCGCCAACTTTTCCACGTATGAAAGTTTTTCCACTGATCCGCCCCCATGATCAAGACCAAAGGCGTGGAAGGCCCCACGAGTTCTCGCATCTGACGCAAGGTGTCGATGGTGTAGGTGAGCCCCTCGCGCATGACTTCAATCGTATTGAGTTTGAGTCGTTCGTCACCCGCAATGGCCGCTTCGATCATTTCTATGCGGCGAGCGACGGGTGTGGCCACCGATTTTTGCCACGGGGCAGGAGCCAATACCAAGTCGATGCGGGAAAGTTTCAAAGCATCCAAGGCGTGGCGCGCCACCGTCAAGTGACCGTTATGAATCGGGTCGAAGGTGCCGCCGAAAAGCCCGATGCCGCGTTCAATCGTGGTCGTCATCGCGTAATCTGCGTGGTAAAGACTTCGGAAATCGTTCCGTCGGCACCGGTTAAGGCGCCCACCCAAACATACTCGGTGAAGCGATTTTCAAAGTAGGTATACGTGCGGCGCGACACCCAGAAGTTCCAACCGGCGTCGTCTTTGTAGCTTGCGGGGCCAATGTCTTGCGCGACTTCCCGGATGTTCATGCCGCTTGCGATTCGAGACAGGTACACCGGCTCAAAGTGATCGTTGACCTTGCCGCAACTTTCGGGATGCTTGAAGGTGCCCGGCGACATCTGTACTTCGGTGACCGTGTCTTGACCCGAAGCGATAAACCAAAGACGCAGAGGCTTACCCTTGTTTTCGGCAGCCACGCACACCCAGTGACGCGCTTTCTTGTCCTCACCTTCGGTATAAACCGGCGCGCGGGCAATGGCGGCAACGTCGTTCAATCTTGAGCTTTCGAGCACCACCACCGTTTTGCCCAGTACCACAGGGGTGGCGGGCGAGACCGTATAGGTGCTGCGGGCGTTCATGAGTGTTGCCGGATAGCTGAAGGGTTCGTCTTCGACGGGCACAACAAGACTGTCCTGCGCAAAGCAAGCAACGGACGCAAGACCTGCGCAAAGCGCCGCGAGCGCGGATTGAGTGAAGTGTTTCAAGCCCGAAGTCAATTGAAAAACCCTTAAAAAAATCGCAAAACCCCGAAGATGCACACACAACTTCGGGGCGAAGCGCTAACCAAACGTTAGGAGTGCGTCAAGTCGATTACTTTTCGCGTGCAATGGCACGGTAACCGATATCGCGACGCATCTGGCATCCGTCAAAGTGTACCTGATCGGCGGCTTCATACGCACGCTTTTGTGCTTCGGTTATGTTTGCGCCCAAACCGACGGCGCACAACACGCGACCGCCCGAGACAACGCAGTTGCCTTCGGCGTCCGTAGTCGTACCGGCATGGAATACCACGTGACTGTCGTCTTCGGCAGGCAAATTGGTAATGACAGCACCCTTTTGCGGGGCTTCGGGGTAGCCGGCGCTGGCGAGCACCACACCCAAAGCGGCGCGCGTGTCCCACGTCAACGTGGCCTTATCCAATTCGCCCTTGGCAGCAGCCAATAACGTCTGATAGAAGTCTCCCGTAATGCGGCTCATAATGGGCTGCGTTTCCGGATCGCCCATTCGGCAGTTAAATTCTAAGGTCTTGGCAGTGGGTTTGCCGTCCTTGTCGGTGCCGATCATGAGCCCTGCGTACAAAAAGCCCGTGTAGACGATGCCGTCTTCGGCCATACCGCGAACCGTGGGTTCGATAATGGTCTTCATGGCCAAATCATGGATTTCTGGCGTCACGACCGGGGCGGGAGAGTAAGCTCCCATGCCGCCCGTGTTGGGACCCTGATCGTTGTCGAGCAAACGCTTGTGATCCTGGCTCGTTGCCATCGGTAAAACATGCTTACCGTCAACCATCACGATGAAGCTGGCTTCTTCGCCGGTTAAGAATTCTTCGATCACCACGCGTGCGCCGGCGTTGCCGAACTTGTGGTCGCCCAGCATATCGTCCACAGCCTTGTGAGCTTCGTCTTCGGTCATGGCAACCACGACGCCCTTGCCGGCAGCCAACCCGTCGGCCTTCACCACAATGGGTGCACCCTTGCGGCGAATGTATTCGTGTGCGGGTTCGATTTCGCTAAAGGTTTCGTAGTCGGCCGTGGGAATCCCTTTGCGTTTCATGAAGGCTTTGGCGAAGTCTTTGGAACTTTCGAGCTGAGCGGCTTCTTTCGTGGGTCCGAAAATCAAAAGGCCGGACTCTCGGAACAAATTCACCACGCCCTTGGCCAAGGGGGCTTCGGGACCTACTACGGTCAAATCCACGGCGTTGTCGCGCGCAAAGTCGCGCAAGGCTTCGATGTCGGTGATTGCGACATTGGTCAAACGGCTGTCCATCGCGGTACCGGCGTTGCCCGGAGCAACATACACGGTATCAACGCTTTGAGATTGAGCCAAACGCCAAGCGATGGCGTGTTCACGGCCGCCACTGCCGATTACGAGAACTTTGGTCACGGTAACTCCGAGAATAGTTGAGTGCAAAACCTTGAAAAAGGGGACATTGAGACAGCCCCCTACAATCTTTGCCGTAATTGTAATGGGGTTACAGGGTTCTGCCTAGCCAAAATGCACAAATCCCCGAGTTTTCATGTTGCAAGAGCGAGGCCTATATACGCTACATACTCGTAAAAAGTTTCCTATATACGCACATACTCGCTTATACATTGGCATGAATGGTCACAGAAGCTCGTGAAAAACACGAGCGTCTGTGAGTGAATTAACCGTTGGTCAAATTGTTTAAAGTTGAACTCGCTGATGCCTGTGTCCGATTCTCTTTGTCTATCCCGAGCCAAAGAATAACGGCTGAAAGCAAGACACCGATAAAAAGCGGATCAAAAGGAAATACGCGTACGACGTTAAAGAAAATCACGACAATCGAGCCGACAATCACCGAAGCAGTTGCAAAGTGTTTGTTGATTTTTCTCTTCTGCCACAGGGCAAAGCATAAAGGCGCAATGACGCCGCCACCGCGAAGTGCCATAGACAAAAAGGCATAAAGCAAAATGGTTTCGTTTTTTGCACAAAGGCAGACAACAGAAGCCGAGACCAACACAACTGCAATGAAATTGCGGGTATTTCGTATGGTTTGTTTGATTGTCGGAGTTTTCTTGGACCAAGACCGAACAACATCGTTACTGATCACTGTTGCCAAGCCTAAAGATAAGCCGGCGCCGGTTCCTATGACGCAAATAAAAAGCGTTCCGAGGATGATGCCGGCCACAAACTCTGGAAACTGCATCAGGATAAATTGCGTCAAAGCGGTCTTGTCGACGATATCCGGAAAATTGGCTCGCATCCATAAGCCGACCAAAATGCCGCCGGCGCCGAGGATCGGCAACATAAACGAACTGATAACCAAACCCTTTTTAGCGGCAGCACTGCTTTCAGCGTTGATCACCGCTTGCGCATAAATCTGAGTACTGGCCAAACCGGCAATCAGAGAAAAGCATGCTCCCATGTCTATGCCGAAACCGCGGCCGAACGGATTTAAAAAGGCGATACCTGTCGGGTTGTCAATTGTATGAACCATATCTACAAAACCGATCGGTCCGCCCGTTTGCCATAACACGATCAGGCCGCACAGGATCATAGAAACAAAAATTAAAATCAGTTTGAGTAAGCCCACGATACCGGCACCGCGATTTCCTCCGAACAAAACATAGGCAAGCATGACGACCATTGTCAGTAAAATGGCGGCGGTTCTGGAAAGATCAGGCGCGATAACGGCCAGAATGGACGTGGCGCTGATGTATTGAACCAAAACATTGATATAGGTTCCCAAACCGTTCAGTATCGTTGCCATAAGTCCGGTATTGCGACCGTAATTGTGACTTAGGATGCCGACAATTGTCGGGCAACCGGCTTTTCTAAGCGGATCGGCAAGTGTTAAGGCCAGAAAAATGCAACCGATGCCCCCGCCTAAACTAAACCACCATGCCGACATGCCGACCTTAAAGGCCAACTGAGCGGTTCCGATCGTGCAGGCGCCGCCGATAAATGTACCAAGTATCAGCCCGGTCACCAGACGAACGGAGAGCTTGTCGCTTTTGCGCGGCTGACGTCCGGCCCAAACGGCAATAGAAGCAATCAGCAATAAGCTGAAAATGAGACCTGAAAAAAGCATGGCAATGATTCAAATGAGTCAATCGGCTTTGCCGCAGGCAAAAATTGCCTGCGGCAAAGATTCGGAACTATTGGATTGAGTTCAGTCCCAAGAAGTGAAGAATGCAGCCGGCAAATACATCAAAAGCAAGCGGCATCGTTTCGCTGTCTTGAATGTCAAAATCCGAACGGTGATGGCCGTTGTGCTTGCATCCCCACCGGAACATTGCTCCTCTGCCGCCGTGCTGTACAACACGGCGCAATAAGACGGTAAAGTCTTCACTGCCCGATGGTGCACGCAAGTCTACGATGCCGGCAGTTTCGGGAAGGGAACGGGCAATATTTTCAATCACCTTGAGAATTTCGGGGCATTCGACCAGGGTTGTCGTGTCGCCGACACGCTCGATATGCGCCTGAACCTGATAGGCCTCGGCATTGCCGTTGACGATGTGCTTGACGTGTTCGCACAAGTAATCGTTAATCTCAGCCGTTTCACCACGAACTTCTGCTTGAATCAGTGCATGTACCGGAGTGATGTTGCGACCTTCGCCGGCGATGATTTTACCCACGGCAACACGCGTGACACCGTCGCCGTGGCGGGGTATTCCGGCAAGCATCATCGCTGTGCTGCAAGCAGCCATGAGTGCGCTTTTGCCTGCATGCGGTTGGTTGCCGGCATGAGACGGTTTGCCCGTGTAACGGATATCGAATTTTGTACTAGCCAAAAGTCCGCTATGCAACAACCCTATTTCCTTTGGTTGCAGTTTCCCGCCGCAGTGAGAACCTAAAATGACGTCAACGTCATCGACAAAGCCGGAAGCGGCAATAGCGGTTGCTCCTCTGACACCTTCTTCGGCCGGTTGGAAAATAAGTTTGATTGTGCCGCAAAGGCTGTCTTTGTTTTCCTGAATCCAACGTGCAAGTGCCAAGCCTAAGGCCGTATGTGAGTCATGGCCGCAGGCATGCATCATGCCCGGTATTTCCGAACAAAATCCTTGTACATTAGGCAGATGTTCGGTAGCGTCGGTTTCCTGAATGCACAGAGCATCCATATCAAAGCGTAAGGCCAAAACGGGGCCCGGGCGTTGGGTATCCAAAACGGCAGCACAACCGGTCAATTCGGAAATTTGCTCAATGAATTCAGGTGGAACGCCGTGAGCCAATGCTCTTGATATGGCTTTCTTGACGAGTTCGGGAGAGCGTCCCAGGACGTTTTCGGGATTAATAATCTGTGTTCCCGTCAAAACGGTTTCGTAGCCCAGAGTTTTTAAACGTCGATAAACGAGCCAGGTTGTTTCAAATTCGGTCCAGCCTTCTTCAGGACGGGTGTGCAAATGACGGCGTGTTGCAATCATTTCATTAAAAATATTTTCTTGCATTTCAGTACCTTGATAAGGTTTTAAAAGTGAATGATCAGGGCGCATTCAGCTTATACGAAGGTCAAAGCGTGCAGATACAGTGTCAAAGCCGTAATGATCATGACGGGAATGGTTCTGCGGATCAGATCAAACGGTTGAACGCCGGAAACACCTGCTACGGCAATTGTGACGCCGGCAACGGGACTGCCTGAACGAGCCATGCCGCTGACCAATTGCAAAGGCGAAATCATGAAGGCGGCATGTCCGCCGACAGCGGCGGCAGCTTGAGGAATCATCGGAGCAAAACTGAAGAAGGCTGCGTTGCCGGAACCCATCACGAAAGCCGATGCCGCCACAATGAAGAACATCACGGTAAAGATGGCCGCTGCTCCAGCATCAAGTCCAGAGACGGATTGAATGATCGTTGCGATGCCGCCCGATTTGGTCAGACCTTGAGCAAAAACTTCGGCACTGATGATCAAAAAGATCGTCGTTGTAAATGTTTTTCCCATGCCGGCGGGAATGGCCTTCAAGTCGGCAAGACACTCTTTGAGCGAACGGCGACGGATTAAATCGATGATAAATGCGGTAAATGCCGAACAGAAAATGGCGGTGACCACTTCCATGCGAATGCCTTTGTAAACAAGCGGAGAGAATACAAAAAGCAATACAACGGGAATCAACGGAAAAAGAGCATAGTAAAGGGGAGTGGATTGATTGTCCTGATCGGGTTGTTCGGTGCCGATATATTTGAAGTCTTCCGCAGTCAGGCGACCGCTCGCCAAATCTTTTTTGTCAAACCATTTTTGGATAAAGAAATGAGCGGCAAGGGTGACGGGAATCACGACCCAACCAACGGCCCACTGGACGTTCAAAAAGAAGTCCATGACGTGCATGTTGGTCAATTCCGATCCCATTAATGTATTGCCGCCAGAGGGGCCGAAGCAACAGCATCCGCCGACAAGTACGGTGGCAGCTGCCGATTGCTTGGAAATACCGGCAGAAACGAGAATCGGGTACAAGGACACCATCATGAGCATGGCCAGGCCTGCCGCAGACGGAATGAAAACATTGAGAGCCAGACAAAGGAGATAGCCTAAAACCATGACCAAGTACGGGGACTTGATCTTTTGCAACGGTTTGGTCGAAAGCAGGACCAAAGCACGGGCTGCTCCGACCTTGTCCATGTAGGCAGAGAAACCGCCGACAGACATGATCAGCATGCCTAAACCGGCTGTGCGGGTTTGTAAAAGATTGGTAAGGCATTGAATGACGTCGAGACCGGCCAAATGTGTTGCTTTTTTTCCGGTAATGAGAGGATCAGGGCCGATAAATATGGAAACGGCCAGAGTGATCAAGCCGACGAGAAGCAGTGATCCCGGAGCGTAATAACGTTTCAATATTAGGTACGCAGCTGCGCATACGGACAATATAACAACCAAAATGCCGGTCATAAGAAATTCTCCCGTGGTTTCAGAGTGCAGACGAATCAAACTCATGGATTTGAGTTGGCCGTGGGCATGTAAATCGGTTCAGGTAGGGGATGCAGACTTTGTGCTGCCGGAAAAAATGCTACAGAGATGCGTGATTCGGCTGAGGAGAGTTTCTCTATTCTTTATAGAATAAATACTTAATAAGAGGTAGTAATTCGGTATTGAGTTTTCGATACAATGAGAATCAAACAATGGTTCCTTTCCGACACCAAAAGCGGTGCAGAGAACTTGTGTTTTCGAGAGGCGACTATGGAAAAAACTGACCCTAAAAACAGTGTTGTTCGAGAACCTTTGTATGTTCAGGTTCATCGCATTTTGACGCAACGCATTAAGGACGGGGAGTGGGGCTCGGGAGAAAAAATTCCGTCGGAAACGGATTTGGCCAGACAAATGGACGTTTCAGTCGGCACCATGCGAAAAGCTCTCGGTTGGCTAGTCTCGGACGGTGTACTCGTCCGTCAGGCGGGACACGGATCGTTTGTTTCATCATTCAAGAATGCTGGTTATCGAAATCGATTTCAACCGTTTCAGCCGATTGTCGGAAGACGGAGATTTGACTGCACCAAACTGATTGTTTTTGAGAACATTCCGGCTGATGACGAAATTGCTCATAAGCTAAAAATTCCTTCGGGAGAAGTCGTCATTCATATTGTGCGTCATCACATTAAGTTAAATAAAGATAGTGAGAACATCGTTTGTGTTGATGAGACGTTTCTAAACAGGCACTATTTTGAAGGGTTAAATCAAAATTATTTTTTAACGCACTTCCGAAGCGAAGATTCGCTCTACAAATTCTACGATCGAGAGTTTGGTGTTGTGATTTCTCGACAAAAGTGTCGAATGCGTTTGTCAAGGATTGATGACGATAAGGTGAAGGAATTTCAATTGGACGAGCCTTTTGATACGGTCGAAGTTCAAAGGACTTCGCTCATTCTCGGAACAATTCCGGTCGAATATCGCATCAATCACATGAAAGGCGAGAATTTGGAGATTTGTTTTGATTTGAGTTGATCACTTCCGTGCAAGGAAAAAGGTGGAAAAAACTTTGCTACGTGTATGCAGACAAGAAGGCGGTTTCCTTCACGGAAACCGCCTTTGTGATGATGCTATCTCAGATAGAAGCGATCAGATGAGGAAGAGTGCGTTGATATACGTCGCCAGAATCGCACAGGCCATCACCGGAATCGTGCGTCGAATCAATACGAAGGGATCCACGCCCGAAAGGCCGGATACGGCGATCGTGACACCGGCCACAGGGCTTGAGGAACGAGCCATACCGCTTGCAAGCTGAAGCGGCGACATCATAAAGGCTGCCGAGGCGCCCACACCGGCGGCGGCATCGGGAATCATCGGCGCGAACGAAAAGAATGCAGCGTTGCCGGAACCCATCACGAAGGCGGAGCCTACGACGATGAAGAACATGGCACTGAATACGGCCGCAGCGCCCGCGTCCATACCGGCGCAAGATTGGATGATCGTAGCAATGCCGCCCGATTTCGTGAGACCGGCTGCAAACACTTCGGCGCAGACAATCAGAAACACTGTCGATGTGAATACTTTGCCCATGCCCTGAGCGTAGGTCTTCAGGAGTGCGATCGACTCGCGGAAGTTACGGCGCAAAAGACCGTCGATTACAAAGGCGACGAAAGTGGAAGTAAGGAGCGCCGTGACGACTTCCATTCGAATTCCCTTATAGACAAGAGGCGAGAAAACGAAAAGCAGGATCACGGGAATCAGCGGGAATAGGGCGTAGAACGCCGGAACCGGTTTCTCATCCTTCTCGTCTGTCTGGACTTCGGGGAGTTCGAAATCGGCCTGCGTAATGCGACCGCTGGCAAGATCCTTTTTGTCGAACCACTTCTGCACGACAAAGTGAACCGCGAGCATGACAACGACAGCAACCCAGCCGACCACGACCTGAATGTTCAGGAAAAAGTCCATAACATGCATCTTCGTTAAGTCGGCAGCAAGCAGATTATTGCCGCCGGACGGTCCAAAGCAGCATGCACCGCCGATCAAAATCGTGGCTGCAGCGGTCTGGCGCGAGCATCCTGCCGTGACCATCACCGGATAGAGCGAAACCATCAGCAACAGGGCAAGACCGGCCGCCGACGGGATGAAGATGTTAAGAACAAGGCTCAGGATGAGACCAAGCGACATCACGAGGTAGGGCGAATGGAGCAATGTGAGCGGCTTCACGGAGAGCTGAACGAGCGACTTGGAGGCGCCGATCGCGGACATGTAGCTCGAGAAACCGGCAATTGCCATGATGTTCATGCCGAGACCGGCAGTACGGGTCTGTAGCAGATTTGTAAATATCTGGATGACATCGAGACCGGCAAGGTGCGTCACTTTCTTGCCGGTAAGAATCGGCTCCGGACCGACGACAGCGGCGACAGCAAGAGTGATGAGCCCGACGAAGAGCAGGGCGCCCGGGGCGTAGTACTTCTTTGCAATGAGATATGCAGCACTTACTACGGAGAGTGCCACTATGCAGATTCCCAACATTTTTTTATCCTTTGACAAAAAGAGACAACCACCCGACTGGATTCGGGTGTCCGATCATTGGTCAGTGTGTTTTTTCCAGAACAGGTTCAGTGACACCGTCCAACCCCACGAGTGCAAGCGCAGTCAGAAGTGCGAGTTGCGGCCCCTTCCAGGCGTCGGTGCACTCCCAGTGTTCCTGGATGGCATGATTGAACCATTCTCGACCGCCGCCGCCCAGCGTTGTGGCGGGATATCCTTTGGCAAGGGGGATGTTCTGATCCGTCGCGGCAAAAGCGAATTTCTCAAGCGGGATTCCAAGGCCTTGCATGGCGGCGTAAGCTGCGTGAACAACAGGACTGTCCTCCTTGTTCACACCGGCCGGGCGGTCGCCGATTTGGATGATCTCGGCCTTAACGGCGTTATCTCCTTCAAGATGCCAATGAGCGTTTTCTTCCTGTACGGCTTCATCAATGAGCGGGAGAACCTTGGCGGTGAAAGCCTCAAGCCCCGGCTGATTGAGGCTGCGGATATCCAGTTCGAACTCCGCTTCGGCGGCGATGGCGTTGACGCTTGTACCGCCTTTGATGACGCCGATGTTGAAGGTGCATCGGGGCTCTTTCGGAACATCAATCATATCGATCTTGTAGCCGGCACGGCAGAGCACATGCACGGCTGAGCCGGAGATGCCGAACTTGTGGAGGCTGTGTCCGCCTGGGCCGGAAAATTTGATGCGGTAGCGTTTGCAGCCGACACTGCCCTTGAGGATACGGGTCGGAGCTGCGGAGTCGATGGCGATGAAGCCGTCGTAGTCATGCGGGGCGTTCCAAAGCGCCTTGCTGCCGCGCAGATCACCGTTGCCTTCCTCTCCGACGGTGCCGACAATCACAAGGTCGCCTTTGGTCTTCAGATTGTTTTTCTTGACACAACGACAGATCTGCAACAATGCCGCAAGGCCACAAGCGTCATCGGAAATACCCGGCGCATAGAGCATGTCGCCTTCGCGTCGTACCTTGATCTCAGTGCCGGCGGGAAAGACCGTGTCAGTGTGTGCGCCGATCACCAGAACGGGACCGTTGCCCGTTCCACGGATGCGGCCGACAACGTTGCCGACGGAATCGATTGACACTTCAGTGACTCCACATTCGCGCAGCATCTCTGCAAAGCGTGCGGCACGAGCTTCTTCATGATAAGAAGGAGACGGGATCTCGGTGAGTTCGGATTGTTCCGAAACCCGCTGTTCATGTTCACTTTTTGCCTGTGCGAGAGCGGCGACAACGTTTTCGTTTTTGAGCAGAGCCTGGACGGACTCCAGACAGTCGCCCCTGCACGAGGGAAATAGATTGTTAGTGGCCATATTTGTAGTTCCTTTAAAAGAAAACTTTCCGTGTAAACCGATACGCCCGAAGTACGCAAGCCCGGTCTTACAGAATCCGGCCATTGTCCGGAGTTACAGCCTTTGACGACGTAGATCACCGGATACACCGAATCCAGGAGACAGCGGAACGCGGTTTTGCAGTCGTGCACACTCAAATTCGAAAGCTGATGTCAGCATTGCTGAACACGCTATGAACTTTTTGAGGTGAAGTTTCGCTGACGAGTTCATTTTTCCATAAAAATTTATATCCGTCAATAGAGCGAGTGTTCGTCTTTATGCCGTTGGATTGTTGGATCTAATGCATTTTTCTTATGGTTCATCTTGGTCTGTAGTGAGATAATAATGTAGAATTTTTTCTATATTCCTAGTCGATCAGGAGACTTTTATGTCTGATATCACTTATCCCGAAACGGCTTTTGCCCCTGCCGATCCAAAGAACCTTATCGGCCTCAAGCTCGACGATCCGAGGATACCTACTCCGTCTTTCGTCATTGATGACTGCAAACTTGAAGCCAATATTGCACGAGCGAAAGCTCGCGCAAAGGCGCTCGGCGTCACGCTGCGCCCTCATCTCAAAACTCATAAGTCGGTTGCAATCGCCCGTCGTCAAATGATTTCCCCCGAAGGCCCCGGGACGGTCTCAACCCTTGCCGAAGCGCGTTACTTTGCCGCCAACGGCGTGAAGGATCTCATCTACGCGGTCGGGATCGCTCCGCAGAAACTTGCCGAAGTTGCTCGCATTCGAGCGCTCGGTTGCGACCTTAAGATCATTCTCGACAGCTCGGAAGCCGCGGAATTGGTGAGTAACTTCTGTCGTGAGAAGAATGTCGAGCTTTCTGTTCTTCTTGAAGTCGACGTAGACGGTCATCGTTCCGGACTCTTGCCTCAATCCGAAGACCTTCTTACAACCGCACGATCGCTTACCGATGGTGCGAAACTTGTGGGTGTCCTCACTCATGCGGGCGACAGCTACGAATGTAAGACAATTGAAGCCATCCGCGATGCGGCCGAGGCTGAACGCGCAGGCATCGTTCTCGCGGCGAAACGTCTTCAGGCCGAAGGATATGCGATTGACATTATTTCGGACGGCTCGACCCCGACACTGATGTTTTCCGAGTCCGAGCAGGGCGTTACAGAAATTCGTGCCGGCGTCTGCGCCTTTTTTGACCTCTTCATGAGCAATGTCGGAGTCTGCAAGGTGGACGAGATTGCCGGATCAGTCCTTACTACTGTCATCGGTCGCAAGACGGATAAAGGACGAGTGATCACGGATTCAGGCTTTCTTGCCATGTCCAGAGACCGCGGAATGCAACGTCAGACACATGACTACGGCTATGGTCTTGTCTGCGATGTTGTGGGCAATCCGCTTGCGAACGGAACGATCACGCTTTCCGGAACGAATCAAGAACACGGCATTCTGACACTTCCTGTGGATGGTGTCCTCACCCAAGCGGATTTTCCCATCGGACGCCGTCTGCGCATTCTTCCCAACCACGCCTGCCCGACGGCTGCCCCTTATGCACATATGCTCGTCGTACGCGATGGAGTGATTGTGGATGTTCTCGAACATGTTCGAGGTTGGGAGTAACAGCAAAGTTGTGTTCCTCCGATATCAAGCTATACCGAGTCCGGGTGACAGACGGACTCGGCCTACCGACAGTCAACTTCCTAAACCATACACATAAAAGCTTGATGACGTAGCCCTTTATTCAATCAAGTGTTCAAGTGTAAGTCTCGTTACGGTGATGAAAATGCAAAACCTCCCACCGAATCAATCAATGGGAGGCCGTATACCGAAAGAGTCGTCAGTGTTTTAATTGAGACGGCGGTTTCGGCAATTGAGTGTGTCAGTTGACGGATTACTCTTCGTCAAACACGGCGCTCGTATAAACGTGGCTCACGTCGTCCAAGTCTTCGAGCGCATCGATCAAGCGCTGCATCTTGGCGGCATCGTCGCCCGTGAGTTCAATTTCGTTCAAAGGCTTCATCGTTACTTCGGAAGAAACCGGGGTCAAGCCTTTGGCTTCGAAAGCCTTGGAAACGTCGTCGAACGCGGCGGGTTCGCAAACGACTTCGATGGAGCCGTCTTCGGCGGTCACGACGTCGTCAGCACCGGCTTCAAGAGCGGTTTCCATCACTTCGTCTTCGCTCGTGCCCGGGGCAAAGAGAAATTCCCCACAGTGACGGAACTGGAAGGAAACGGAACCTTCGGTGCCGAGGTTGCCGCCGTGCTTGGTCAAAGCATGACGCACATCGGCCACGGTACGGGTACGGTTGTCGGTCGTGCAGTCGATGATCAAGCTGGCACCGCCCACGCCGTAACCTTCGTAACGGATTTCTTCATAGTTCACGCCTTCGAGCTGGCCCGTGCCCTTCAAAATGGCGTTCTGGATCGTATCCTTGGGCACGTTGCCTTCGCGAGCCTTGAGCATGGCCTGACGCAAACGGGAGTTCATGTCGGGATCGCCGCTTCCGCCCACGCGAGCGGCAACGATGATTTCACGAACGAGTTTGGTCCAAAGGTTGGAGCGCTTGGCATCCTGACGGCCTTTACGATGCTGAATATTGGCCCATTTAGAGTGTCCAGACATGACGGTCCTTCTGTAAATATAAGTATGTGTTTGGATTGCCGAGATAAAAGGCCTCGGCAGTCGGAAAAAATTCGAGGTGCAATATTTTAGTCTTTGTTGACAAAATACGAAAGTCCGGAAAGCGACTATGGCAAACTTTCGTTTCCAGAAAGGCTTTATATCGCACCAATTGGAAGTATCCAAAGCCAAACGCAAAACACCTGAAAAATAGAAGATAACGCGCTATCTTCCGATCTTCTAAGAAGGTCGGGAGATCCGTTCGAAAAGGGAGTGTTAGCGAAATTTATCTTTTAATTTCAAGTGTCTTTCGATGTTTGGCAATACATGCCGAATCGCCAAGAACAGAAGATAAAGCCTTATCTTCCATTCTTCTAAGAAGATCGGAAGATTCATCGGCACAGCACGTTTTGGCAAAAGTTAGTCCTCGATCTCAAGCTTTTGCGCCTTCTCGCAAATCTCATAAATAAGGGCCAAAGCCTGGCGCGGCGTCAAATCGTCGACGTTCACGCCTTTGAGCTCGTCAACCAACTCGCGCACTTCAGGCGCCATAACTGCCTGAGGCTCAGGCTCGGCATACGTTTGCGGCACGATCGGATTGGCAAAAAGGTCCAACTGAGGCCCCGAGCTAGTAGCGTGCGATCTGGCTTCAAGTTCAGCCAAAATTCCACGCGCCCGACGAATGACGCGAGAGGGCATACCTGCCAAGTGTGCCACGGCAATACCGTAAGACTGGCTGGCCGGACCGTCCTTCACATCGTGCAAAAACACAATGCCTTTTTTGCTTTCCTGTGCGCAGACGTGTACGTTCACAACTTCCGGACACGTGCTTGAAAGCTGCGTCAATTCAAAGTAGTGCGTGGCAAAAAGCGTCCAACTGCGAGAGACTTCGGCCAAGTCCTGAGCGATAGCGGCAGCCAAGCTCAAGCCGTCAAAAGTCGACGTTCCGCGCCCGATTTCGTCCATCAGCACCAAAGAGCAATCGGTGGCTTGATGCAAAATGGCGGCAGCCTCCGTCATTTCCACCATAAAGGTGGAGCGCCCGCGTGCCAAATCGTCCGATGCACCGATACGCGTCAAAATCTTGTCCACTGCGCCTAGACGAGCGCTTGCAGCCGGCACGAAACTGCCCGCGTAAGCCAAAAGCGCAATCAGGGCAACCGAGCGCATATAGGTGGACTTGCCGCCCATATTGGGGCCGGTAATGACCATCAAACGGCGCCCGGGCACGAGCATGCAGTCGTTGGGCACATAGTGCTCCAGCATGTGCTCGACCACCGGGTGGCGGGCTTGCGCGATTTCAATGCCGGGTGTGGCGGTCAATTCCGGTCGACACCAGCGTGCGGCCGAGGCGTGACGCGCAAAGGCGTCCAAAACGTCCACGGTCGAGATGGCGGCGGCTGTGGCCATCATCTGAGACACAAAACCGTTTAAGCGCTCAAGAAGTTCGTCCCAAAGCGTCTTTTCGATTTGATTGGCGCGCTCTTTAGCCGATAACACCTTGTCTTCAAACTCTTTGAGTTCCGGTGTAATGAATCGCTCGACGTTTTTCAAAGTCTGTCGACGACGATAGGTCGTGGGCACGTTTTCGGCTTGGCCCTTGGGTACTTCGATGTAGTAACCCGATACGCGGTTATATTCTACGCGCAGGGTGGAGATGCCGGTTTCGGCCTTTTCGCGGGCTTCGAGTTCGACCAAGAATTCTTGGGAGTTGTCACGCAATTGGCGAACTTGAGCGAGTTCTTCACTGGCCTCAGAACTAATCACGTCGCCTTCTCTCAAAAGCGTAGCGGGCTCGGGCAAAAGCGTTTTGGCCAAATCCTCAATGAGTTCTTGGGGCGGCACGCAAGCTTGCGATTGACTTAAAAGAAGTTCGGTTTCAAAGCGAGATAAAAGGTCGGATAACGTTGCCAACTGCGGCAGCGAATCGCGCAGGGCGGCCAATTCCTTCGGACGAATGCTCTTTAAGGCAATGCGTGCAGCAATACGCTCGATGTCGGGCATGCCGGCAAGCGTTTCATAAAGATCAGCCTCAAGATCGCTTTTTTCCATCAATTCGCTGATGGCTTCGTGGCGCGCAGTCGTGGCGGCAATGTCGCGCAACGGGTGATGCAACCAATGGCGCATGGTGCGTGAGCCCATCGAGGTGCGACAGGTATCCAACACCGAAATGAGGGTGGGGCCGTTGTCGCCGCGCAAAGTTTCGGTGATTTCCAAATTCCGGCGCGTGGTGGCGTCTAGCCCAATAAAGCACGATTCGTTTTCCACGTCCAATGCGCGAATATAGGGTAGGGCATCGCACTGGGTTTGTTCAACATAACCCAAAATGGCGTTGGCGCCTGCGAGAATTTCCGGTTCTTCGCTCAAACCGCGCGCCGTCAAACTTTCTAAACCGAACTTTTCTTCAATCACAGCCTTGCCACGCGTGCTGTCAAAGTGCCAGTCGGGCAGTGCCGTGACGGCGCACCCTAGGTCCAACGCGGCAAGAGTATCGCGCTCACGATCGGCAATCAAAATTTCGCTGGGACTGATGCGTGCCAATTGATTGGGTACATCGGCAGGCGAACACTTTAGAGCTCGGAAAACGCCGTTAGAAAGCGTAATCCACACCAAAGCTGCTTCTTTATTGCGTCCGCTTGCGGGCACAAAGGCCAAAAGGGTAGAGTCGGCCTTGTCGTTTAATAGCGTATTGTCGGTGATGGTGCCCGGCGTCACAATGCGCACGACTTTGCGCTCCATTACGCCTCGGGGCGCGGCGGCTTCGCCCACCTGTTCGCAAATGGCCACCGACTCGCCCAAACGCACCAAGCGCGCCAAGTATTGATCCAAGGTGGAAGCGGGGACGCCTGCCATCGGGATGTCGTTACCCTTGGCGTCTTTACCTCGGCGCGTCAAAGTCAAACCCAGAAGGCGGTTGACTTTTAAGGCATCATCAAAGAATGTTTCGTAAAAATCTCCGAGACGATACAAAATCAAGACGCCCGGATGCTGATCCTTCAAAAGCAAATACTGACGCATCACCGGGGTGTGGTCGGCATAGGGATCGTTGGGAGTGGTTTTGTTCTTTTCGTTTGCAGTCATGAGAAAGCTTGAAGAGTTTTTACGACAGAAATTCAAATAGCAAAAAGCGAAAAGGGCGCCCGAGCGAGCGCCTTTTTCGTATGGATTGTTTCGGACGAACCAAAATTAGGCGACCGGATCCGTGTCAGTGACCTTGATTAACAAAGGAGCAAAGATTTTGGGCGTACCCACGCAAATGTCACCGGTTTCCAAGTACTTTTCGTTGCCCTTCAAATCGGTGACAAGGCCGCCGGCTTCCAAAACCAACAAGGAACCTGCAGCAATGTCCCAGCTCTGAAGACCGCTTTCCCAGTAGCCGTCCAAGCGACCGCAGGCAACATAAGCCAAATCCAAAGCGGCAGAGCCCGCACGACGCAAGCCTGCGGCAGAGCGAGCCACGCGCTCAAGTTTCGGCAGGAACGTTTCATAGTTGTCGTTGCGACGGAAGGGAAAGCCCGTGCCGATCAACGCCTTGGCAAAGTCGGTACGACCCGAGACGCGAATGCGGCGGTTATTCAAAAATGCGCCACGGCTGCGTTCGGCACTAAAGAGTTCGTCTTTGACCGGATCGTACACAACTGCCACCATCACGCGACCTTTGACGGCGTAGGCGATGCTCACGGCATACTGCGGAAAACCGTGCAAGAAGTTGGTGGTGCCGTCCAACGGATCGATGATCCACTGATGGTCGCTTTCCGGGTGGATGGCTTCGCGGGATTCTTCGGCCACGATGCCGTCGTTGGGGAAATACTGACTGATCATGCCGACGATGACGTTTTGGCAGTCGGTGTCGACGCGGCTCACAAAGTCAAAGGGAGCCTTTTCGCGCACGTCCAAAGAGTCGAGATTGCGACTTTCGCGGTTGATGATATTGCCGGCTTTGCGAGCGGCCTGGATTGCAACTTCAAGTTGAGCGGATGCCATAGTGTGTGTATCTCTTTTGATGGGATCAGCCCAAGTCGGAGCGCCGGCAAAAAGCGGCTACAATGACGAGCTGACCGTGAAAAATTCTTTGTGTTCGCATTGTAAAGGAAAGAAAGCGCGGTCGCAGGCAAAATCGAGCGTGCAGCTATGCATTTTTGCCTCGAGCGTGTTTTCGTTTGCCCTAAGTTCTCATTTTTCAATGGAAGTTTTTCAGTGAACCCGACTCTGCCCGCCGTTGCCCAACGCGTGACCTTTGTTCTTGTTGCCCCGAGCCACCCCGGAAATATCGGTTCGGCCGCGCGTGCCATCAAAACCATGGGCTTTACCAATTTGCGCGTGGTCTCGCCCAAGGACGCCGACTACAAGAATCATGCCGACGCCATTGCGTTTTCAACGAGTTCCGTGGACGTTTTGGAAAAGTCCCGCAGCTTTGAGACGCTTTCCGATGCCCTCTTTGACGTGTCGCTTTCTTTTGCCATGACGGGCTACAGCCGCGAGTTCGGGCCGCCCTTGGAAACCGTGCGCGCAAGCACCGATCGCGCGAGCGTTTGGTTGGAAAAAACGCAAGGTGAAGCGCTTGAGCAACCCAAAATCGCGTTTGTGTTCGGTTGCGAGCGCTCGGGGCTCACAAACGAAGACGTGGAAATGTGCCAATTTTGTACGGCGATTCCTGCCAACCCCGAAAGCCAGAGCTTGAATTTAGCGCAGGCCGTGCAGATTGCCGCCTACGAAATGCAGATGGCGCTGATGAATACCGAGCACATGGATGAGATGTACGCCTGGCAGGAGCGCTTTGATCGAGCACCGGCTGCGGGCGTTAAAGCCATCGAAGGCTTTTTCGAGCACTGGCAAAAGGCCATGATTGCATGCGGGGCTTTGAATCCCCAAGAGCCCAAAAACATGATGGAAATCAGCCGGCACCTTTTTGCCAGAGCGGGACTCACGCAAGTCGAAGTCGATATGTTGCGCGGCATTTGCGCTGCCATCATCTTGCCGCGCGCATTGCGTGCGGGCAGTAAAAAGGGGGCGCAAAAGACGAGCGAAAGTTAACGACAGCGATCTCGGCCGTGTGCACGCCGCTCTCGGGTTTCCTATATGTCGGAAAGCTGGGCTCGAACTTCACGCGAAAGTTCCCAGTGTCCCGTTTTGCGACTGCCCTTTCGAACCAAGAGGCCAAGCGTCTGCAGTATCCCCGTATAGCGTTTGACTGTCGCAATCGGGATGCCCAGATGCTCGCTAAGCTCGGCTTGCGTCGCAAAGGGATTGGCCGTCAGGTACTCCAGAATTTGCCGTTGTTTCGGTCTCAAGAGAAAGTCTTGATGGATTTCGGGCACATTTCGGTTTGCGCCTGACGACAGGCATTCCTGACCATCAAAACTTGTGAGCATGTCTTGAAAACCGCTCGGAGTCGTCTGCGCCTCAATTGTTTTTCTGTGCGGCACGATATCGCCATGCGCGTCGCGCTCAAAAGGCTTTCTATTGATGGAGATGACAAAGTCGGTGTCGTCTTCGTAAAGCGCCGGTTCGTCGAGTCCGTAAGCTCGGCATGCGCTCAAAATCTTCGGAATGCCGCTGCCCCAACTTTCAATCACGCCCATGTAACGGAAAACAGCCGCTATGGCTTTATTCTGGATTTTCGAGATGCCTTCGCGCATTTTTGCCACGGTTAAGCCGTCGACCAACATCCCGGGAGAGCGCACCTCAAAGCGATCGGCATAGATAATGACGCGAATCGGCTCCGGATAGAGGTAGGAACGGTGGCACACGGCGTTGGCAATCATCTCGCGAATCGCGTTTTCCGGGATTTCCAAAAACTGCCGGCGACCGATGCCTTCGATACGAAGTCCCAAGTGGAGATTGGCAACCGCAAAACTGTATGCATCTTCGATTTGCTCGTCGATGGGACCTTCGATGTCTCTTGCAGTCACCAGAAAGCTTCTGTCGGTACTGCGAAAGACGGCACAACGAATGATCGTATCGGGATTGTTTTGCAAGTTGCCCGAGAGAAGCTCGAAGGCCGTGGTGGCGTAAAAGCTGTTACCTTCTTGCGAAATCACTCGATAGGAAAGCAACTGAGAAAGACCGATGCGCCGAAGCCGCGCTTTTTCGTCATCGGTTTGAGCCAAGGATTTGGCATGCAGGTACAGGCGTTCACACAAAGATTCGATCTCGGCTTCCGACACTTTTCTATCCGTCGGCCGTTCGTCAAAACTCAAAGATCGATTGTCAAAATTGAGCTGCTCGAGTTGCCAGAGATCGGCCGGCCGGCTCGTTGCTCCGATGCGAACGTAAGTCCCCGATTGGCGACCTCGGGACTTCAGGTAGTAGGGCTTACGGTTTCCTTTGGCGACGTCGACAATCAAGACGGTCTTGCCGTTATTAGACGACGGGTAAATTTCGAAGGGAATTCTGGGCTCGCACTTGTCGCAAATGGCGTTGGTGACAGCGTCTTGCTTTGTCTGAAGATCCTCTGGATCGAGTCCCACGGTTTCGTGCGTTTTGTCATCCACACCGAAAATCAGCCGACCGCCGGCACAGTTTGCAAATGCGACAACCGTTTTGAGAAAGGTTTCGCTTTTGGGCGAAATGTCGAGTTTGTATTCAAGTGTTTTGCCCTCTGTCGCTTGAATCAATTCTTCGATGTATTTAACCATTTTTGGCACTTCTAGTATCAATATAGTTGAATAATAAACTAAAACGATACTGAAAAGAAGCTTTGCGTTTGCGTTCGACAATCGGTAATCGGTGCACAAAAGACATCGGAAACCTGACAAAACCGCGATACGTCAAAAATTGCGAAGAAAATCGGGCACCTTTTGCCAATCGCGGCCTTTCTTGCCATATACTTATTCGATGTGCCGAAACGTTTTTCGGCAAGCGAACAAAAAAACTGTTTAGACCACCGAAATAAGGAAACACAGCCATGTTTGAACGTCTCAAGGAAGACATGCGTACCATTCTCGAGCGCGACCCCGCGGCATTGAGCCCCGCACAAGTTTTGCTGTGTTATCCGGGGCTGCATGCACTGGCGTTTCACCGTGCCGCACACTGGTGTTGGATTCAGGGCTGGGGCGGCTTTGCTCGCTGGATCAGCCATGTGGGGCGCTTTTTGACCGGCATTGAAATTCATCCGGCAGCGCGCATCGGGCGTCGCGTCTTCATCGATCATGGCATGGGCGTGGTGATTGGCGAAACGGCCGAAGTGGGCGACGATTGCACGATTTATCACGGCGTGACCTTGGGCGGCTTATCTTTGGGGCGCGGCCAAAAGCGTCACCCCACCTTGGGTAAAGGCGTGGTGGTCGGTGCCGGTGCCAAGATTTTGGGCGGTTTTACGGTGGGGGATAACGCCCGTATCGGCAGTAACGCCGTAGTGGTCAAACCCGTTGAAGCCGATACGACCGTGGTCGGTGTGCCCGCTCGCGCCACCCACGAAACCAAGAAGGAAAAGGAACACGCACGCGACGTGTTTGCCGCTTACGGTGTGATGCCCGGCGAAGACGATCCGTACCTCACCAAGATTCAGCAGTTGGAAGAAGCGCTTGCTCAGCAGGCCAAGGTCATCGACAAGATGCAGTTGGCTTTAAAGAAGGCAAGCGACGCACACGTCAAACTCATGAAGGAATTGGCTGCACAAAGCAAAGCACAAGCGCCGGCGGCTCAAAAAGCTCCCGAAGTTGACGAAATGGACGATGTCGACGCGCAAGAACTCGGCGCAAGTCACGAGCCGCTCATTCAGGTGGAAACGAAACCTCAAAGCGAGCCCGTGAAGTCTGAAGGCGCCCTGGAAGTGCATGATGAGTCGATGGTCAAGTCCGTTGCCGAAGAAAAGGCCGAAGCCAAGGACGAAGAGAAAAAGTCGTAATCGACAAGTCTCAAACACCATCCGAAAGCCTTCCGTTGCCACCGTGCCGGAAGGCTTTTTTGCACTCGAAAATTTTTCTCAAAACCCGAAAAAAATCATTGACAGCGGCACCGACCTTCGTTAAAAATGAAGAAAGAATCGGACAAAATCCGGCTCTGAAAAAAAGGAAACAACAGGAGAAATAATGACCTTGAGCGTCTTTGCCGACATCATTTTGGGCGTGTTGCTTTTCGGGATTGCCGGCGGTTTGGTCTGGGGGCTTTTTCGCGGTCTGGATCGAATCTACGAAGCTCTCAAAAAAAGACAGCAGGAGCCGCGCGTGGTTGAGCAACAAGATTGCGACTGCGAAGATCATGCAGAGACGTATCGAGCCGAGCGCACGGCTGCCGCCTTAACCGGTATGGCGATGCTGGCTGCCGCCGAAGAAAGTGTGGCTGCGGGGCATTTCGACGAAAGCGGTAAGGAGTTTCGACGTCTTCGGATGGACGAGATCGACCGCAATCTTCGTGAGGATCCTGATTTCGCCGACATCGATTGGGAAAACGATTTCGATGAGGACGGTCAATATATCGGCGACGAACGTCAGCGAGAAGACGACTCGGACGGTTATAGCTCGCAAACCCACGACGAAGACGATCGAGACGACGACTTTTTCTACGAGCCGCCTTCTCGATATCGGGAAAGTTATTCCGGCGGCTGGACCGACGATGACTGATGCACAAAACCAAAGCCCTTTTCGACACGTTGCCGAAAAGGGCTTTTAAAGAATCAGATCAATGCGCGATTAGCAGATCGTACGGACCCAACCTTCCGGACCTTCGATTTCGCAAGCCTGAATACCCGTGAGGGTTTCGCGCAGCTTGCCGCTGATTTCGCCCATCTTTTCCATACCGGAAGGCAGAGCAATGACGCCGTTCTTGGTGTGGATTTCGCCCACCGGAGCCAAAACGGCGGCGGTGCCGCAAAGCGCGCATTCCTTGAAGTCCTTGACTTCTTCCAGGGCCACGGGACGTTCGATGACGTTCAATCCCAGGTAGTGTTCGCCGACATACACCAAAGAGCGACGGGTGATGGACGGCAAAATGGAATCGGACTTCGGAACGATGAGGTTGTTGTCCTTGTCGACAAAGATGATGTTGGCGCCGCCCGCTTCTTCCACATAGGTGCGGGTGGCCGGATCCAAGTAGAGGTTTTCGGCAAAGCCTTCGCGGTGGGCTTCCATCGTGGGATAAAGGCTCATGGCGTAGTTAAGACCGGCCTTGACATGGCCCGTGCCGTGGGGAGCGGCGCGGTCGTAATCCGAAACGCGAAGCTTCAAGGGCTTGACGGCGCCCTTAAAGTAAGCGCCCACAGGCATCACGAAAACGCGGAAAAGATAAGAAGGTGCCGGAGCCACGCCGATCTGCGGGCCCGAACCGATCATGACGGGGCGGATGTACAAAGAGCAACCGGTGCCAAAGGGCGGCACCCAAGCGGCGTTGGCGCGCACCGTTTCGATCACGGCGTCGACAAACTTGTCTTCAGGGTACACGGGCATTTCCAAACGACGGCATGTATTGGCCATACGAGAGGCGTTCATGTCGGGGCGGAAAGTCACGATACGACCGTCTTTGGTCGTGTAGGCCTTCAAACCTTCAAAGCAGCTCTGAGAGTAGTGAAAGACGCAAGCGGCTTCGGTCAAATGCAATTCGGAGTCGGTAATCAAACCGCCTTCGTCCCACTGGCCGTTGTCCCAGTTGGACTGCCAGCGATAGTCCGTTGCCGTGTAGCCAAAGCCCAAATTGGCCCAATCCAGATTCTTCTTTTCCATTTTTCTTGTTTCTCCGATTTCTCAAAAGCTGTACGAATTCAAGCTCAGTGAACCAAGGATATCCACTGAGGCCTGATCGATAATCTTACTCTTAAGGGCTTTGCGTCTTCTTGTTTTGGCTTCATTCGGGCAAAGAAAAACCGCAGTCTTTGACAAACTGCGGTTATCTCTGAGCAAAATGCCGTATACGAACTTACAACTTCGAAGCGATCAACTTACCCAAACGTTCGATGCCTTCGCGAATACGCGGCACCGGCACCGTCACAAAGGAAAGTCGCAAGTGGTTGCGGTTGCCGCCCAAAGCGTAAAAGGGTGCTCCGGGAACGAAGGCCACATTGTTGGCAACGGCTTCGCGCATAAGCTCGGTCGTATCGATCGATTCGGGCAACGTCACCCAAATGAACATACCGCCTTCGACTTCGGTCCACGTGACGCCTTCGGGCATAAATTCCTTCAGAGCTTGAAGCATGGCCGTACCTTGTGTGCGATAAAGGTCGCGCACCTGCGGCAAATGGGCTTCGAGTTTGCCGGATTCGATCACGCGAGCCGCGATCTTTTGCGTCAAGGTCGAGGTGTGCAAATCGATCGATTGTTTTAAAAGCGATACCTTGTCCAAAACTTCGCGCGGACCGCAGATGTAGCCCAAACGAAGGCCGGGCGACAAGACCTTGGAGAGCGTGCCCAAACGCAATGTTCTTTCGGGCGCCCAAGCGCGCAAAGACTTCGGGGCGCGCTTTTCGTACCAAAGCTCGCCATAGGGATCGTCTTCAACCAACCACAAATCGAGCTCCTTGGCTTTTTCGGCCAAGAGGATGCGGCGCTCTTCGGTCATGGTCATGCCTGTGGGGTTTGCGTAGGTGGGCATGACGTAGGCAAAGCGAGCTCCACGGAAAGACTCGTCCATGGCGGCCGGATTTAGGCCGGCTTCGTCCGTGGGCAAAAGGCCGAACGTGGGAGCGCAGTTTTTAAACGCCAACAAGGCGCCCATGTAGGTGGGATTTTCGACGAGAATCCGAGAGCCTTCGTCGATAAACAAACGTGCAATCAAATCCAGGGCCTGCTGAGAGCCCGAGACGATCTGCACTTCGTCGGGAGACGTTTCCACGCCGCGAGACGTTTCCAAAGCGGCGATGGCGCGGCGCAATTCCGGTTCGCCTTCGGTGCTCGAATACTGCAGCGCCTGACAGCCGGCCGTGCGAATCACGTGCTCAGCCGCTTCGCGTACGTCTTCGACCGGAAAGCCTTCGGGCGAGGGAAGGCCGCCCGCGAAGCTGATCACTTCCGGACGAGCGGCAAGTTCCAAGAGTTCTCGAATGATGGTGTCCTGGGGTCCGGACATCATTCGGCTCAATTGAGGAAAGGGTTTCGTTGTCATTTTCTCTCTTTCTTTTTTCTGGTACAAATGTTTTAGGCTGAGCGCACTTCGTCCACAACGGAATCGAAGGTCTTTTGCGTCTGTTCGTCGGGCTCTTCCGTCAAAAGACTTGCCACGATAATGGCAATCAAGCCGAAGACAAAGCCCGGAATGATTTCATACATACCGAACCAGGCAAACTGGTGCCACACCAAAACGGTGACGGCGCCCACCACCATACCGGCCAAAGCGCCCCAGCGGTTCATGCGCTTCCACCACAGGCTCATGATGATCACGGGACCGAAGGCGGCGCCAAAACCTGCCCAAGCGTAGCTCACTAAGGAAAGCACCAAGCTTTGCGGATCCATGGCGATAAAGATGGCCACAAAGGAAATCACCAACACCATCGTGCGACCGAACCACAACAACTCCCACTGGCTGGCGTTCGGACGCAGGAAGCTGCGATAGAAGTCTTCGGTCAAGGTCGAAGAGCAAACCAACAACTGGCACGAAAGCGTCGACATGACGGCAGCCAAAATAGCCGACATCAAAATGCCGCCGATCCACGGGTTAAACAACAGTTGCGAGAGCACGATAAAGATGCGTTCGTGGTTTTCGGTCACAAGCGTTGCCTGATCGGGATGAGCATTGAAGTAGGCCGCACCGAAAAAGCCCACGCTCACGGCGCCGCCCAAGCAGAAAATCATCCACATGATGGAAATGCGGCAAGCCCCCGGAATGACCTTGATGGACTTGGTGGCCATAAAGCGCACCAAAATGTGCGGCTGCCCGAAGTAACCCAAACCCCAGGCGAGCAAACTGATAATGCCGATAAAGGTTTGGTTGGTGACCATACGCACCATGTCGGGGTTAATGGCGCTGACGCGATCGACCGTCGCCGTAAATCCGCCCACGTCCCACATCACGACGATGGGCGTCACCACCAAGGCGATGCACATCAACGTGGCCTGAATGGCGTCGGTCCAACTTACGGCCAAGAAACCGCCTACAAACACATAGGCGATCGTGGCGGCGGCACCGATCCAAACGGCGCGCTCGTAGGTCATATCGAACGTGTTTTCAAAAAGACGGGCACCGGCCACGACGCCGCTGGCGCAATAAATGGTGAAAAACACCAAAATCACGATGGCGGCAATGATGCGAAGCGCTTTTGAAGTATCGTGAAAGCGATGGGTAAAGAAGTCGGGTAGGGTCAAAGCGTTGTGCGAGACTTCGGTATACACGCGCAAGCGGGCCGCAACGATCTTCCAGTTGAAGTACGTGCCGATCGTCAAGCCGATCGCAAGCCAGCTTTCGGAAATGCCGGACAAAAAGACCGCACCGGGCAAGCCCATCAAAAGCCAGCCGCTCATGTCGCTGGCGCCCACGGACAAAGCCGTCACAAGGCCACCGAGGCTACGACCGCCCAAAATATAGTCGTTAAAGTTTCTGGTGTAGTACCAGGCGCAAAAGCCCAGGCACACCATCAAAAGCAGATAGCCGCAAAAAGTAATGGCTGTCGGATTATCAAACATGTTCTAGTTTTCCGGTT